>Ga0134125_10000179_pt1 | contig 94129 bp, 81 predicted proteins | sample KB31751_FD_96464 | JGI IMG/M metagenome (GOLD analysis project Ga0134125, IMG submission 96464) | Terrestrial soil microbial communities with excess Nitrogen fertilizer from Kellogg Biological Station, Michigan, USA - KB3-175-1 | ecosystem: Environmental > Terrestrial > Soil > Unclassified ... | reverse complement strand
GCCGGGATGAACAATAAGTGAATATTCAATACCTTCTTTTCCATTTACAAATGCATACACCACATCAATACCGGGATATAAATCTTTGTACGTGATTTTCCTGAATACATTGGTCTTTATCGTTCCCTTCATACCTACTCCATACGTATAGTAATCTGGCCTTTCATCGCTTGCCTGAATATACACCGATGAATTAGCTCCCTGCCATTCGGTTTCTAAAAAATGAGTTTCACGCACCAGGTTCTTCGGATCATCGGGGTCGCTATTTTTGGTGGCCGATTGTTTGTAATACGCATTGTCATAACGATATATTACTTTATTGCTGGTAAAAAAGATACTTACTTTACCATATTGTATTCCATAAAGAATCTTCTCTCCGGAATTAATTTTGCCATCAAACTGCCCATTATTGGCAATAAACACATGGTCATCGAACGGGTTTACGGTCCATTTTGTCTGTAGGCCTCCGGTACCGATAGAGTTTCCTCCTGATTTAGTTTTTTTGGTGGACGTGGTTTGCGAGTGTCCCGGAGTATTTAGCAGTAAAGAAATTATACTAACTAAGGTAAATACTTTTTTCATTTTGGTAATTATAAGTATGTTATATTATTTACGAGAGATTTTATCTGATTACTATTTATCAGTCTTGGTTATCAATTATATAAATTTATTATTTTTATTGGTAAAGTTCTGCATGCATTATGGCGGGCTATTGGGAATCCAATATTTGTTAATGCATCACCGTTTGTACAACAGCGTACATCAACATGGTTAGCATAACCAGATGGAGATATAGTAATTACTAAAGAAAGTACTCTTTTCACCGTATAGTTTTTTTGAATAAAAAGTTGTTCTCAATCATGTATAACATTATTTTCTACTAAATAGTATGCAATAAGTCTTTTAAAGGGCTAAGTTATGCTTTTTTGCGTAGCTAATATTAATTTTTCCTTCTATTAGGTTGATTTTTTGCATAATCGGACTATTATTTTACTCCCTGATGATTATTTATTCCCTGAATTTTTGCCAATTTTGTGATATGGTTCCAAGCAACCTTCGGTATGAATTTGCCAATTAAAAAACAAGACTGGCTTTACATTCTAAAATGCATGATAGGTGCAGTTATCTGCTATTGGCTGTACAAAGCATTTCCGCAATACCCCTTTTTCTGGAGCCTTATTTCTGTGGTTCTGGTTATTAGCCCCGAAAATGATAAAAAACTTGCCTACCTGCGCATTGAGGGCAACGTTTTAGGCTCTGCCATTGGGTTGTTATTATTCTTTTTCCCTCTTCCTACTGTGATTATCCTTTGCCTTGGCATAAGCCTGACCATCATAATAGGATTTATACTTAAGCTTCATGCCAGCGTGCGCACGGCGGTGGCAGCCAACATCATTGTTCTTTTCCAGGAACAAGAGGCCCATAACTGGAATGTTGCCTTAAATCGGGTTGGCTGCGTATTAGTGGGTTGTGTGGTAGGATTTATTATTACCGTTCTTTTTACCAAGCTGGAAAATATGGGGAATAAGAAAAAATAAAAACGCAGGAAAAAGTCTAAAATAAGGGTCTATTTTTCCGCAGGAATTTGAGGCGTGTTTCCACCATCCACAGATTGTTTCTTCGTCATCAAATCAATGGCTACCAACATGCCGATAAATCCCCAAAAGGGCACGGCAGCTTTATCAGTATCTAAAAAGTTATTCATCATTCCGTGGATAAAATAGCTGACCAACCCTAGGAAAATACTGAGGGTTAAGATACGCATATCTTTATCTTTAAGATTATAAACAAGCCGGAATCCCAGGAAAAATACTGAGACAGCAATGGCCACCATCGCCAGCATTCCCATCAAGCCTTCTTCGGCAAGCGGACCAAGATATTCGTTGTGTGCGTTACCACCAGTTCCTTCATTGGTACTGATAATAGTACGCATGTAAGGAAGTTGATACGGTGCATATTTAAACATATAGGTTCCGGGGCCATAACCGAATACAGGCTTATCTAACCACATGCGGTAAGCGCAACTCCAGCGGTTAAGCCGTTCGCGGTTCGATGCATCGGAAGAGATGTTTGAAATAGACTGTATTTCTTTCCCCAAATCCTGTGATACATCCTGGTTATTGCGTTGCAGCTTTTGAATAATACTGTTTTGATAAAGAAAAAACAAACATACTCCTACTAATAATCCCATCAAAATCCACTTTAACTGCACCCGTAAATACATCAGTACAAATATGGCAATAACAGCCAGCGTGCTTAACCAGGCAGCACGGCTATATGAAAACCCAAGTGCAAGAAGAAAAACAAAAAACAATATAGTAGCTATTAATCTTACTACCGGCTTATTTCTTTTAATAAAGCACATCCCTGCAACTACCGGTAAAAACATGGCAAGCAAAGCTCCGTATGCCGTGTGATCGTTATAAAAAGGAGTAACGGCGGTATGCGCACCCTTTTCTGAAAAATGAGATGGATAATGCCGAATAAAGGTATATATGATAACCCCTGTAAATGCAATAATATATAGCCAGTTAAACGTGTAAATATTCTTAAGCTTTTTAAATAATATTATACCCAGGAAATAAAATGTAGCTACGCCCCAGCTTCTTTCAACAAAATATTTGAAAGAAACGAAATTCATAGTGCTTGTGCAAGCCGTTAAAAACATCCATGCAAGGCTTATCAGAATAAATATGCTTACCGGGTGACGGGTTATTTTTTTATCATATCCTACATGAACAAGTTTGAACAAAAATATGAGCATGATTCCAAACATCAGGGGTTCAGTAGGCAAGGCTACTCCAATACCAATATTGCCCAGCCTTAAGCCCGGAACATCCGATATATTAAGGGACAGTGGTGTAAAAAAAACCACTAAGAACATCAATGTATCTAGTGAGAACAGCGCCCAGTAAACAATAATGGCAACAAATGGAATAGCGGCTACCAGATTGCCCATATTGAAAAGCATAGCTACCCACTCAAGGCATATAAAAAGTATGCTGGCTATATAAAAAATTAGTATTTCCTTTCTGCGAACCAAAATGCTTATTTTATTGCCTACAATATGGCCACGCTAAAACTGCCAAATCGCATTAATTAGTTTTTATTGGTGCGTGAACCCTTCATACGGTTCATTATTAACAGCACAAGTATCGAAAACACAAGCGATACCCCCGTTCCTATCAGCACTACCAATCCACGGATAGGGTAAGTTTTCCGGTCGGCCGGTACGGCCCTGTCTACAGTAAAAAAAGCGGGGATGGATTGTTCAGCATTAATTTTTGCCTGCATGTATGATGCTCTAACTTGCTTGAACCACTCATACGAACCTTCCAATTCATTGGTTAATTCCATGAATCCTTTGCCATACTCCCCAAATAGGTTTATTTTATCCGAAAGGGTTTTAATGGCCTCGGGACTGCCCTTTACCACAGCATCGGCATATCCTTGCGTAAGTGACCTTGCCTGGTATTGCCATTCCAGCATGCCCAACTTATTATAGAATTTCAATGAGTCTTCCAGTTTATCGGCAGAAGCAACTGCTGAATCATATTCAGCTTTAACAATCTTAAAAGCGGCTTTAGCCCTTTGCTGGGTAATTTGTCTCATAAGCGAATCGGCAATATCGGCAGCGGCATTAGCCATCTCAGCAGCCATTTTCGGGTTTTGGTCATACACCGTTATTTGGAGTGATTCGTATTCCGTTACCGTATACTCGAAAAGATCATTATAATAACCTTTGAGCAGGTAATATTTGTCCCACTTATTATCCAGCTTGTAATATTTTAGAAGGTCGAATCGCTTTTCGAGCGAATACATTAATGCATCTGATTTCAGTATCTGCAATAACTGGTCGGCGTTATTATCCTCTCCAAATGCAAGAAAGTCTTTTGTATCATCTGATTGCTGAGATAAAAATGCACGCGAAAGGTTATTGTTCTGCGCCGGAAACAAAGTTACCTGGGCTTTGTATTTCTCAGGGAGGTAAAAAGAAATAACCGCAGACCCCGCTGATGCAATAATTACTATTATCAATAATGGCTTCCACTTGCTGAAGATCAACGTCAGCAAATTTTCAGAGTTAAAAAAGTTCTGTTTGTGTTCGTTCATAGTTGGGGTTTCAGATTAATGGGTGAAGGCAAAAGTAAGGTATTTACGTAATTATCCAACTTTTACCATTTTCAAAATGGATTTGATATTAACAATACCTGTAACAAGAGCCCAAATTCCGGATGCTGCCACCATTGCTATGAACGACACCCTCCAGTCGAACGGAAGATGGGTGGAGCAATATGTAATGCCTATTACACCTATTGCAAATAGGAACAGAGTAAGCATCATTTTAGAAAGTATGGTGAATTTGAAAACACGTTTGGCAACCAATACTTGTAATCCCGGAACAAGAAGTTGAGTCGCAAGGCTTGTCATAGCTGCTCCTAATGCATGGAAATGAGGAATCAGAATTAAATTAACAACTATATTGAATGTCATGCCACATGCGGCTATTATGTTCAAGTATTTAAGATTGCCGTTGGCCGTAAGGAGCGTTCCGAAAACATATTGGGTAGTTGTTCCCATAAAACAACACATCAATACACGGAAAACCATTGCAACTTCAGTAACATCGCCCCCATAAAGCATGTGCATTATTTTTTCGGCATAAAAACAGCATCCACTTGCAACCACTAGTGCAAGAGCAAAAAGCAAGGTATATGAGGTTTTGACGAGGGATTCTATAGAATCACCTAATTTTAACATACGTGAAAAAATAGGAAGCAACAGCCCTGCCGCAAGAAGGGCTATCATATTGGTAGCATCCAACAAACGAAAAGCCTGCGCATAAAGCCCTGTTTCTTCTCCATTATCATGTATTAATCTCTCAAGCATAGTTTGGTCAATCCGATTATAAAAAGACATAAGCATCACAAGTATGGCAAATGGAAAACTCTTCTTCAATATCATCAAACTAAAGGTCCGGTTCCAACTAAACTTTATAAAACCTGCCTTACGTACCACAATAATAAATGCTATTACAGCTACTGAAAGGTAAGCAGCTGTTTGAATGTAAACATAATCCATTATATCGATAGGCGGAAAAAAATGCCCCCATATAAAAGGTATGCAAATAGCTATTCCTATCATACGGTCCATGGCAGAAAGCACACTATCGGTTCTAAATAAGTGCATACCCGAAATGTTAGACCTCAGATAGAGAACAAATGATATAAGAAACTGCATGAAACAAAGGATAAAAAGGAGTTTCATTCGCCTTGCATCATAACCTATGGCAAGTCCAGCAAAAGAGCATATCACAAGGTAAAGCAGGGCAAGACCAAGTTTAAGTATCACAACCCTTGAAAAATGCTTACTCAGCAAATGGGAGTTCTGTGCAATATTTCGATTATTGAAATTGATGATCCCAAAGTCAAGTATTATGCCGAAGACATAGGTAAAACTAAGTAAGGCGGAATACACACCATATTCCGGTTTACCAACTATATTTTGTACAGTGCGGTCAATCCCGAGTATCCAAAACGGCTTAATCGACAGATTAAGCGTGAGTACGAGAATAAGGTTGGTTATGAAAGTCTTCTTCATTTTAAAAAATGACGGGCAAAAATAGACGAATTATTGTAAATAGCTATAATAACTATGAACCATGAGCTATGAATGATTGAGTTATATATTCAAAATAATTCACTATTCATCATTCATAGTTCATAATTCATCATTCTTATTTGACTATTTTTGAACCACTCACCACTACATGGCAAACGTTAACACCATATCGAATAGTATAAAAGACCAGGAAAAATTTGCTTTAGATAAAAAATCGCTGGCAGATAAAAACCTCCATCTCTCTATAGAAATACGAGAGCGGCAGATACTTGCCTGTTTGCTGGATAAGGATACGAATCAATATGTGGGATGGGCCTCCTATAACCGCCGCGATGCAAAACTATCGGGGATGACCGAATCGGCTGTAAACATAAAGCTTCCCCTTACTACCATTTTAAAAGAAGAACTATTGAACTGCAGATCTGCGAGTTCTTCCATTGTATTTGTGTACAACAGCGCCATGTTGGTACCGGCCGCTTATTTTTCAAATGAACTGGTGAAAGATTACCTCAAGCAGCAAAACCTCATCAAGCCGGGAGAAAGGGCCTGTTTCGATTTTATTAAAAATAATGACTGTTACAGCATCTACGCAGCAGACCTAAACGACTATCACCTGTTGAAGGAAAAATACCCACATGCCGCTTTCAGGCACCACTCCTCCATTTTTGTGGAATACCTGCTGGCACTTCATAAAAGCAGTGATAAAAACCAGGTACATGTATACGTCTTCGAAAACTATATGGACATGGTTGCCCTGCAGGCCGACAAGCTGCTGCTCTATAACCGTTACTATATTCAAACAGCCAACGACTTTACCTATTTTCTGCTATGGGTTTATGAAGAATTAAAGTTTGCACCGGCAGATTCCTACTGCACTTTTTATGGAGCTATTACTGAGAAATCGGAGCAATATGAATTAGCAAAAAAATATCTTCCTCATATTTCCCTGGCACAAAAAAATACCCGGTTCACCTTTGCGCACGCTCTGCAAAGTGTGCCCATACACGATTATTATTCACTCTTTATGCAATACCTATGTATATAGGCGGTGGCGATTTAAAAGGAAGGGCAGTCCCCTCAAAATACCTGCCCATAAGGCCCACCACAGGTAAGGCAAAGCAAGGGTTGTTCAACATTTTGCAAAACTATATTACCTGGGAAGAATGCGAGGCGCTCGATTTATTCTGTGGTACAGGTAGCCTTACCTACGAACTTGCTTCAAGGGGATGCAAGCATGTTACGGCAGTTGATATAAGCAACGGATGCTGCAATTTTGTACGGAAAAATATCAAGCATTTCGAATTGAATAACGTTAGCATTATGCGCAGCGATGCCCTTGCATTTTTGAAAAGCCATACCCATCCCTTCGATATTATTATTTGCGACCCGCCTTACGATTATGCCCACTACCCAAGTATACCCGACCTGGTATTTGGTCGCAACCTGCTTAAAGAAAATGGACAACTGGTAGTTGAACATTCCAAGCGCACATCGTTTACCGAACATACCAACTTTCTCCAACAACGAACGTATGGCGAAGTGAACTTTAGCTTTTTCGGTATAAAAGAGAGCCCGGAGTTGCTCGAAAAATAGCATTTGAAAATTAACAGTAAATAACAGGGGAAACAACAAGAAAATAACAGTGAAGATGTAAAAAGCGAATTTTTGCAATTTGCTGATTATTAATGTATTGATAACTCCACTTCTTGTTAAATACAATAAAACAACATTTTTTGCTGTAAAACTGATAAAAAACATCCCGAGAATTGCTTGTAAAAACACCCTGTTATTTTTTATCCCGGTTCTCATTTTATACAAAGATAAAACGCAGGAAAAGGATTTAGGGGGAAGTCAATGACTGGGGGGAAACAATTAACGCAAAGCAAAAGAGATATTTAATCTTTTCATTTTCAGATCTGTTTGCTTGAAATAAATGATAGTAATACCTATATTTGAAAGCATATATTGTATATCCAATTAAAAATACAGACTATTGACACTTGAAGAAATATACCAAATAATTGACAAACCAAGGTTTGTTTTAACTGAAAATCATCGTAATAATGCTGATCCCCTTTTCAAAAAATTCGGTGATGAAAAAAAGATAGAAGGTCGCCTTGACCTCGTTAAAATTGCACAAACAGAAATTGATGCGCAGAATTTTGTAATAAATAATAACAAATTAACACCTAAATTCAGTGGCACTAATGATAAAGGTGAAAGTTTCGGATATCCATCACTTAACCTTTGGACCGATGAGGATTATACTTATTTAATAAAGAGACAAAAGCAAACCAAGAATCCATATTTAAAGGCAAAGTACTCTCACATTCTTTGGTTAGCGCCAAAAACCAAGCATCTACAGTTAGCAAAAGACGCCCTTAAGGAATATGTGAAAATTATCCGTAAACTTAACTTATCTGTTTGGGCTAATGATAATAAAGTAGGCGTACATATACTAAGTCATAATATTTATAATGCTTTCTATTTAGCCCTTTCAACTAATGATTCCAGCGAGATTCTAAGAATAAAAAAGATAGTTCTTTCTATCGCATTAAAGTTTAGATACGATTCAGATAGGTCATGGCTAAACATCAGTTTAGTCCAGCTTATGCTATCCCTTCCAAAAATATTTAAAAAAGAAGATTTTGTTTCACTTGAGAAAAGTTGCTTAAAATATGCCGACATACAAACTTCGCTCGACAATAAAATCAATATTTTAAAAATAGCCGAAAAAATTCCAAACAAATTAGGCAATGGAAATACAATTTTTCTTGAGCGAATTGCGATATGCTATGAAGAATTGAGCCACCAAAGGGAGAGTAGGAATAATTTATCCGCAATCAAATTTTGCCAAGATGCTATTAAATACTATAAGAAACTAAAGAATTCATCTAAAGTTAAGGACCTTGAAAATTACTATAAACATTTAAAGCAGACTTCAAATTTGGAGTCCATAAAATATGAGTTTGATGTTACAGATATTGTAAAGCATACTAAAGAAACCATAGAAAAAGTATCGAAAATGTCGACCAAAGATATTTTTAGTTTCCTGATGTTCTCTCCTTCAATATTCCCATCCTATAAAGATTTATATGATGAAGCACTTAAAGGTAAAAAGGAAAATGTACTTCAATTCCTTATGGGGACAACTTTACTTGATGACTATGGCCATACTTCAGCACATTATACTGATGATGATGAAAAAATCCATTTTTCTATTATGCATAGTTTTGATATAATGGTGAGAATTTCTTCATTACAAATCATACATGGAATAATATTTGAAGGAATTAAAATGAATAAACTTTCATCCAATGAATATATCAATTTTATTCGTAACTCCTTTTGGCTTGGGCAGGATGTAATAGTAACATACAAACAAAATGAACAAAAGCGATTTAATTGGCTTCATACTCTAGCACCTGCAATTAATGATTTTTTTAGTCAGATATATTTTTTTAATGAAAATCCAGTTAACCTTCCAAATTTTGTTTTAGCAATTGATAGTTTAAGTGTTAAAATTGAAGGAATACTTAGGGATATTTGTGAATTGAGAGGTGTTACAACATTTTTCCAAGCAACTGATAGTAAAGGGAGAAATATAATAACAGAAAAAGACATTAATGCATTACTGAGAGAGGATACAATTAAAAATACATTGAGCGAGGATGATTTATTATTACTTCAATTCGTTTTGGTTGATAAAGCCGGTTGGAATTTAAGGAACCGGATCGCACATACGTTAATAAGAGAAGTTAGCGACTATGGTCTTCATTATATATTACTGTTGCTAGTTATTATATTAAAATTAGCAAAGAATGACTATGCGCCCTTAAGTACTATGTCTAAGTCTAATGGTTAAGAACTAAATCCCAATTGCTATATTGGGACTAATTTCCCACTACCTTACCCAGTTCTTCCGAAAAGCCTTCCCAAACTTTGAATTTTTCTTCCAGTTTGGTTTTTAGGGTTTGGTAGTCGGCAAGTACTTTGGCTGAGTCTTTATTGGTTTCGTAAAAGTCCGGCTGGTTGATTACCTTTTCTGCTTCGCTTATTTTCTTTTCGAGTTCAGCAATTTCGTCCTCCGTCTTTTTTATCTTCGATTCTAACTGCTTTACCTTCCGGCCTTCATCTTCCAATCCTTTAGGCTTTTCATTAGAGGTGGCGGCTTTTTCCACTTTTTTATCTTCCGTGCTTAGCCTGGTTTCATTTAACCGTTCCAGCTTACGCTTGCGCATAAACTCATTTATATCGCACAAGTGTTCTTTCACGTGTCCGTCACGGAATTCGTAGAGCTTAGGTACTAAACCATCCAGAAAATCACGGTCATGGGAAACAATAATCAAGGTGCCTTCGTAATTGAGCAAGGCTCTTTTTAAAATATCTTTCGAACGTATGTCCAAGTGGTTAGTAGGTTCATCGAGCATCAGCACATTGTAGGGCTGTAGCAACAATTTACAAAGCGCCAACCGACCGCGTTCGCCACCGCTCAGTACTTTTACTTTTTTATCTACATCTTCGCCGCTAAATAAAAATGCACCTAACAAATTCCGCACCCTTGCGCGTATTTCGCCTACGGCCAATTCATCAATGGTATCGAAAACGGTTTTATTTGGATCTAATTTTTCAGCCTGATCCTGCTCAAAATATCCCATCAGTACATTATGCCCCAGTTTAACGGTTCCTTCCGATTCTGTTTGCCCCGAGATCATTTTCATCATCGTGGTTTTACCTTCACCGTTCCTGCCTACAAAAGCTACCCTCTCCCCTTTCTCTAAAATAAAGTTAGCGCCTGAGAATATCCTTTTCTGCGGATACGCTTTCCCCGCATTTTCTACTGTGAGCGCTATTTTTCCACTATGGGCAGGTGGCGGAAAACGGAAATGCATAGACACGGTATCGTCTTCATCCACTTCAATAATATCCATCCTGTCCAATTGCTTTATCAGCGATTGGGCGAATGCCGCCTTGCTTGCCTTTGCCCTGTATTTATCTATCAATACCTGTGTTTTGGCAATTTCCTTTTGCTGGTTCTTGGCAGCGGCCTGTTGCTGTTCTCTTCTTTCCTTGCGAAGCTCCAGGTAGTGACTATAGTTGGTTTTGTAATCGTAAATTTTCTGGTTGGAAATTTCGATGGTGCGGGTGGTTACGTTATCTAAAAACTTTTTATCGTGGGAAATAAGCACCAGCGAGCCCGGAAAGGTTTCCATAAACTCCTCGAGCCATTGCATAGATTCTATGTCCAAGTGATTGGTAGGCTCATCGAGCAATAACACATCGGGCTTTTGAAGCAATAGTTTTACCAACTCAATACGCATCCTCCATCCGCCGCTAAGCTCTGATGTGGGGCGACTAAACTCCTTTCTTTCAAATCCAAGCCCTTTCAGCTTCTTTTCTATTTCTTCATCGCGGTTGCCCGAGCCTAAAATATCCAGGCGATGCGTAATGTCGGTTATCTCGGTTATTAAATTAGAATAGGCATCGGTTTCATAATCTGTCCGTGTTTCCAGCTGGTGATTAACCTCTGTAAGACGGGCTTCCAGTTGTTGTATCTCAATAAAAGCCGTAGCTGCTTCTTCGAAAACAGTTTTACCATGCTGGTGAACCATATCCTGGGGCAAGTAGGCTATTTTAAGCCCATTAGGTTTACCAATATTGCCTGTGGTAGGGTTTTGTTGCCCGGCCAATAGTTTGAGCATGGTACTTTTTCCGGCGCCATTTTTACCAGCCAGCCCAATGCGGTCATTATCATTCACCAGGAAGCTGACATTATCGAAAAGGGTAGAACCCCCGAAACTTACATTTACGTTATTTACGGATATCATTTTAAAAAAAGAAGGTGCAAAAATACACTAAAAAAGGGACATACTAACCCCTTCAATCCATATATCTGATAAGAGTTCATTTTGTATTTGTCAGCCCCAAACCCCTAAAGGGGCTTTAACCTCAGATAGTCCATTCAAAGCCCCTTTAGGGGTTTGGGGCAAAACAAAAAAGGCCATCGCATTACGGTGCAACGGCCTTTATAAAGTTTGGTTAGAAACTGTTTTGCTGATTACTTAGCAGGAGCGCTGGCAGCTTTTTTCACGGGTGCACCTTTCTTCACTGCTTTATCTTTCTTTGTTTCTTTCTTGACAGCTGGTTTAGAAGCCGGTTTGCTGGTAGATCCTTTGGCAGGTTGTTGTTTTACAACCGGAGAAGCGAAAGAAATACTTCCTAAAAGGAATGCGCCCGCGAGAATTAAACTTAACTTTTTCATGACTTTGTTTTATTATTAATGGTTAGAAACTGAGAGCAAAATTACAGCCCAAACATGAAGCTGGGGTGAGGTTTCGGGGTATGGAGTGTGAAGGAATGTTAAAAGAAAACATCATGATACGAGCACAGAGTACAACAAAAAAGACCGCTGCATTATAATGCAACGGTCTCAGGGGAATTGTGGTTAAAAACGGCAACCTTACTTGGCTGGTGCTGCAGAGCTCTTCTTTTCAGGAGCGCCTTTCTTTACGGTTTTCTTCACTGTTTTTTTGCTCTTCACAGTTTTAGATGATTGAACTTTTTCAGTTTTAGTAGCCGGAGCTTGTTTTACAACCGGAGAAGCGAAAGAAATGCCTCCACAAAGGAGTGCGCCTACGAGAATTAAACTTAACTTTTTCATGGCTTTGTTTTATTATTAATGGTTAGAAACTGAGAGCAAAATTACAGGCGCAACATGAATTCGGGATGAGGTTTGCGAATGTGCAATGTGAAGGAATGTTAAAAAGGTTGATGTTGGCTTGAGTCTTGAAAAATTGATAATACTATCTAACAAATAAATTTCCATAATTTTACCGCATCATATTAATACCCACATCATGAAAAAAGGCCCTATTTCTACATTTATAGATAAGAATTACCTGCACTTCAATTCTGCCACGCTGGTAGATGCGTCGAACGCATACATAGCGCACATGAATAAAAAAGGTAAAATGATGATTACCCTTGCAGGCGCTATGAGTACAGCCGAATTGGGTATTTCGCTGGCTGAAATGATTCGCAAGGATATGGTTTCCATTATATCGTGCACGGGCGCTAACCTGGAAGAAGATATTATGAACCTGGTGGCCCACAATCACTATAAACGGGTTCCGCATTACAGGCAATTATCGCCTGCTGAAGAATGGGATCTATTAGAACATGGATTTAACCGTGTAACCGATACCTGCATACCGGAAGAAGAGGCTTTCCGCCGCATACAATCGCACATCCATAAGTTATGGAAGAAAGCCCAAACCAAGAACAAACGCTATTTCCCACATGAATATATGTATGAATTGCTTCTTTCAGGCGTAATGAAAAAGCACTATGAAATAGACCCCAAGAATAGTTGGATGATGGCTGCCGCAGAAAAAAACCTGCCGATCATTTGCCCTGGCTGGGAAGATTCTACCATGGGGAATATTTTTGCATCCTATTGCATAAAAGAAGAATTGCAACCCAGTATTGTAAAGTCTGGTATTGAATATATGATGTGGCTTGCCAACTGGTACACCCAGAACTCCAAAGGACAAGGAGTAGGTTTTTACCAAATTGGAGGTGGTATAGCAGGCGATTTCCCTATTTGCGTAGTACCTATGCTTTACCAGGATTTGGAAAGAACCGATACACCTTTCTGGGCTTATTTCTGCCAGATCTCAGATTCCACTACCAGTTATGGCTCTTATTCAGGCGCAGTGCCGAATGAAAAGATTACCTGGGGTAAACTAAGCGATAAAACTCCACGTTTCATCATTGAGTCAGATGCTACCATTGTGGCTCCGTTGATGTTTGCGTATATCTTAGGAAAATAAGCAGAAATAAAGTTTTCGTATAATGCTTCACGTCTTTATATGTGAAGCATTTTTTATTTTTATAACTTGCCAAAAATATGGTACACACTTATAAAATATCCGGAATGACATGCAGTGGTTGCGAAGCCACTGTAAAAAGTAATTTATTGAAACTACCGGATGTAGAATCGGTAGAAGTATCGAAAGATACCGGAGTGGCAACCATCGGTATGGCTAAACACATTTCTTTGGAAGAGCTTCAAAATGCCATTGGAGCGAATAGCCATTACCGCATTAGTACCGATGACACTATGGCACAGCCTATGGAAGAATCATCATGGTTTGCTACTTATAAACCTTTATTTGTTCTTTTTTCCCTCATACTTATCGTTTCTTTTATTGCTTCGTATCACGCCGGAGAATTAGCCCCTACCCTATGGATGCGTTATTTTATGGCAGGCTTTTTTCTGTGCTTCTCCTATTTCAAGTTAATTAACATCAAAGGTTTTGCAGATTCATATAGTATGTATGATATTGTCGCCAAGCGAATAAAAGCCTGGGGCCTTATTTACCCATTCGTAGAGCTGGCCTTGGGAATTGCATACGTAACTAATTTCGCTCCATTTACTACAAACATTATAACCGTGGCAGTTATGGGTATTAGCAGCGTCGGCGTAATTGAAAGCGTAGCCAATAAAAAGAAAATTCAATGTGCCTGCCTGGGTGCGGTATTTAATTTACCGATGAGCACCATTACTATTATCGAAGACTTGCTAATGGTGGCGATGGCTGGAGTGATGCTACTTATATAACTGATTTGCTAATTCGATGAGATTGTTTCTAAATCTAACCTTCGGAAAGATTTATCGCAATGACGTCACTCCGAGGAACGAAGCAGTCTCTTGAACTATTTATTAAATTACTGCCTATTTAAAATCCCTGCTCTTCATGGCAATAACTTGTCCGGAGTTATTGTCGACCCTGAAAACCTTATTTATCCTGGCAACAATATGTGACGGACCTTTATCCTCCGACGCAATTTCAAAGCTAATGGTAACGCTCCAGCTTTTCTTTTCTTCGCTTAGTTCCACTTCTTCCAGCATAATATTTTTAGCTGTTGTGTAAAATGATTTTAAGTATTCTATGGCTGCATTAGCCGCTTCGGTGGCATTTATCATGTTACGTATATATTACTTTAATTTTACCCAAAGTTAGTATATATCCGGCAATCAAAAAAAATATTTATCTTGGGTGTCCGGAAATACTCTGCTGATTCGTTATAATGTCATAAACCAATAAAATCAGACTCATCATGACAAAAACACTTGTTCAGGAAATTGTGTTCAAAAACACTACTCCCGATGTCCTTTATAATTTATATATGGACGCCAAACAACACGAGATGATTGCAGGCTCATCGTGCAAAATTTCCGCAAAAGAAGGCAGCGAATATTCCGTTTATGGTGGATATGCTACCGGCAAGAATCTTCAATTGGTAAAGAATAAACTCATCGTACAATCCTGGAGAGCTTCAGACTGGGATAAGGATGAACTAGACTCCACATTTATCATTCGCCTGGAACCCAAAGGGAAAAATGTTATTTTACATGTTACCCATGCCAACTTACCGGAAGAACAACATGACGATATAGACCAGGGCTGGCATGACTTTTATTGGAAGCCATGGAAACAATACATGACAGGCAAAGCTGTTACTCGTCCTGCTATGTAAAACTATTTTAGCGGAGTTGTCCGCTTATTAAAAACTCAATCGTTATTCTATTATAATTCAATTATTCAAAACCAATTTTAAAACATTATGGAAAAGTTTCTTTATTTATTCAGAGGGGGTATGGACCCAAATTCTGTTTCGCCCGAAGCCATGCAGGCTAATATGCAAAAGTGGATGCAATGGATGGGAAAATTATCCCAGGAAGGTATTATGCAAGGCGGAGAACCACTGCAACCTGCCGGTAAACAAGTAGCAGGCAATAAAAAAGTAGTCACCGACGGTCCTTTTGCCGAAGCAAAAGAAATGGTTGGCGGGTATTTGCTGATTCATGCTGATGATATTAACCATGCAGTGGAAATATCTAAAAGCTGCCCTATTTTTGAATTAGACGGAAGTGTGGAAGTTCGCCCGATTCAGAAAATGGAAATGTAAGTTTTAGCCTATATAAAAATCATATAGTGTCCGGTTCTTAAATTTCATTCGTTATAGAAGTATAAAATCAATTATTCATTAATCTAAAAAAAAACAAAAAAATGGAAAAGTTCATGTATTTATTCAGAGGGGGTGTGAATCACGCCCACAATGCAGCCGATTCAGAAGCAGCAGCAAAAAATATGCAAGCTTGGGTGAATTGGATGGGAGGATTGCAACAAAAGGGAATCCTTGCAGGAGGAGAACCTTTACAACCTACCGGCAAACAAATTAGCGGTACAAAAAAAGTAGTTACCGATGGTCCTTTTGCTGAAGCAAAGGAAATGGTTGGCGGATTCCTGATCGTTAATGCAAAAGATATTAACGAAGCGGTAGAATTTTCCAAAGGTTGTCCTATTTTTGAAGAAGACGGCCACTTAGAAGTTCGCCCAATTCAAAAAATGTAAATGTAATCTTGCCTTTAGACGAAGACAAAGGAGTAACTAAAATGGTAGACCATCTTTTCCGGCACGAGTCTGGGAAGATGGTCGCCGTTTTAACCAGGGTTTTTGGTTTTGCCAATATAGAGCAGGCCGAGGATATAGTACAGGATACCCTTCTGAAAGCCTTAGAGGCATGGAAGTGGGGAAAGATTCCGGATAATCCGCAGGCATGGCTTTACAAAACAGCGAAGAACAAAGCCATTGACCTTATACGCCGGGAAAAACTTAAATATAAAATTGAGCATGAGTTCGCACCTCTGCTAAAATCAGAATATACGCTCGTGCCATCCATGAACGAAATGTTCCGGGAAAATGAAATTAAAGACAGCCAGCTGCGCATGATGTTCGCCTGCTGCCACCCCTCTATTACCATAGAATCGCAACTTACACTGGTGCTGAAAACCCTTTGTGGCCTTAGCACCAAAGAAATCGGCAATGCCTTTCTTGCCAATGAAGATACCATACAAAAACGGCTCTACCGTACTAAAGAAAAAATTCGTGAAGAACATATTTCGCTCGATTACCCGGGAGCAGATAACATGCCTGCGAGGTTGGATACAGTGCTGAAGGCATTGTATTTATTATTTAATGAGGGGTATAATTCCTCGCATCCTGAAAAATTGATTCGTGAAGATTTGTGCGAAGAAGCCATCAGGCTCACTATTTTACTTACCGAAAACCCAAAGACCAATCTGCCGCACACCAATGCCCTTTTGGCGCTAATGTGTTATCATACATCGCGTTTTGGCGCAAGGCTCGATGATAAAGGATATATGGTACTCTTAAAGGACCAGGACAGAACACAATGGAATAAATTTTTAATTGAAAGAGGCAATTATTACCTCAATTTTGCTGCAGCAGGAAACGGCATACATGAATATCATATCGAAGCTGCCATAGCATCAGTTCATGCCAATGCAAAATCGTATGAAAGGACTGACTGGGAAATGATACTGCAGCTTTATACTAATCTCTTTAACCGTACACAAAGCCCGGTAGTGGCTATTAACAGGTGCATTGTATTGGGCGAAGTGAAAGGATACGATGCAGCCATTGCTGAATTGGAACAAATAAAAGGATTTGCCAATAACTGTTATTACAATACTTCGCTGGGGGAAATGCATTTAAAAGCGGGACACAAAAAAGAGGCTGCCAATTATTTTCAAAAAGCATTGGAGTTTACATCATCCCATGCAGAAATTGAACTAATAACAAGAAAATTACGCTTGTGTTAATATTTTTTTTAGTTTTACTTTTACATTTTATTTTTACCAATCAATAATTATTAATCCCCTAAAACAACAAAAACATGAATTGGAAACTTATCTTCACCCTATCGTTATTTGGATTAGCAATGGCACTTGCTACGGTGTCTTTAATCCCTCAACATGTTGAGCCGTTATTCTGGCTCGTTATATTTATCATCTGCGCATACCTGATTGCTAAAAACGCACCGGGAAAATATTTCCTGCATGGCTTTTTAGTAAGTATGGTTAATTCTGTTTGGATCACAGCCGCCCATGTTTATTGGTGCACCACCTACCTTGCAAACCATCCAGACATGGCAGATATGGGAAAGAACATGCAAATTGTACCCGGGCATATTCGTTGGAGTATGCTTGTAATGGGGCCAATTTTTGGTGTGGTATTCGGCTTGATTCTTGGATTGTTTGCATTCGTTGCAGGCAAGCTGATGAAGAAACCAAAAGCAGCATAGACTGCGTTTTTTGTTTTCATGACAGGAATTTCAGGCAAATTAAAGGGCGGCGACCTCCGTTCAATCGGTAAGGCCAATGCCCTTATAACTGAAATAACCGACCAACAAAAATTTGATGAACTATTCTGTGGCCTGTTTAATGCAGACCGCTTGGTGGTAATGCGTTCCGCTGATGCTATTGAAAAAGTTACCATAGCGCATCCTGAATATTTAAAATCGCATAAAAACGAATTGCTCGAATTATTGAATACGGCAAAGCATATTGAATTAAAATGGCATTTGGCACAATTAGTTCCCCGCCTGAAATTAAATGAAAAAGAAACGGGTATTGCCTGGAATATATTTACTCTATCGGCTTTAGATAAAAAAGAAAGAAGCAGAATTGTACGGGTATTTTCATTGCAAGCGCTCTTTGATATTCAGAAGCAATATCCTGAACTGAAAAAAGATTTTATGGATACCCTGGAAAAAATGGACAGCGAAAATATTCCAAGCATTAAATCCCGGATACGCATATTGCGAAAAGCAAAATAATTACAATAAAAGACTTTTAGCGTAGGTGGCTATTTTTTGGGGAGTAAATTCCTTCTCAGGTTTTATTCTGCCAATTACCGGAAAATCACAAAAGGAAAGTACAGAACGTTCGGCCATCAAAGTATCTTCGCCATTGTATATAATTCCCAATACCTTTATATTCCTGTCTACTAAAGCCATACACGACAGCATGGTGTGATTAATACTGCCTAAATAATTTTGTGAAACAAGAACAACTTCGGCATCCCAATACTCCATCATATCAATCATAAGTTCATGCTCATTGATGGGTACCATCAGCCCTCCGGCACCTTCAATTACCAATGTGTTTTCTGTTTGAGGAAGGGTGATATTTTTTATTTCAATTTTTATTCCCTCTTTTTCAGCAGCTGCAAAAGGCGATGCAGGCAATGATAAGCAGAAAGCCTCCGGGTGAATTTTAGTTTTGTTATTGCTAATTAAACTCTTCACCGTATCGGAGTCTTTTCCGTCGCCTGCCCCTGTTTGTATGGGTTTCCAGTAATCAGCTTGCAAAGCCTCGGTAACCATTGCTGATACAATTGTTTTACCCACTCCGGTGCCAATTCCTGTAATAAATATTTTCCGCATCTTATAATTTCTCAATTGTCTCAAACAGCAAATCTATTTCCTCTTTTGTGTTATAGGAATGCAAACAAACCCTTATGCGTTCCTTCCCTTTGGGCACGGTAGGGCTTAGTATAGGGCGCACATCCATGTCGGCATCCTGTAGTTTTTTGCATACTTGTCTTACTTCATTATTTCCGGGCACAATCATACTTTGGATAGCGCTTACACTATCTAACCATTGGTATTTGCTTTCATCGTTTATTTTAGCCCAGAAGTAGGCAATATTTTCGTGGAGTTTATCTTGTGTATCTCTGCTTTCTGCCAGCAAATGATACGCACATTCAATACTGATTAAACTGTGCAGTGGCAGCGCCGTAGTATATATAAATGAGCGCGCATAATTGATCAAATAACTTTTCAGGATGACAGAACCCAGCACCACCGCGCCATGACAACCTAATGCCTTGCCAAATGTGTGAACCCTGGCAAATACACGGTTCTCGAGGATAAGATTCTGTATCAGCCCCCTTCCGAAAACGCCCGTGGCATGGGCTTCATCTACTATCAGATTGGCTTGGTATTTATCACACAACTCTACTATTTCTTTTAAAGGAGCGCAATCGCCATCCATGGAATAAACAGACTCCACAGCAACAAAAATATTCCCGGCTGATATTTTTAATCTCTCTTCTAGATGAGCTAAATCATTATGCCTGAAAAGATAGCTATCGCCCTTTGAAAGCCTTATCCCATCATGGATAGAGGCATGCACCAACTCGTCATACAATATAGTATCGCCCTTTGCGGCTATACTTGAAAACAGACCTACATTGGCATCGTATCCTGAATTGAAAAGCAATGCAGCTGGGGCACGATGAAAGACAGCAAGAAATATTTCCAGTTCTTCTGCTTCGGGTGAATTACCTGATAAAAGCCTGGAACCGCCCGAACCGACACGCCTATTTACATCCGCCATTTTATCTTCTATTGATTGGAATAAAACAGGCGAACGGGCAAAGCCCAGGTAGTCGTTGGAAGTAAAATCAACCTGCTTATTAACAAGTGATAATTTACGCAACAATTCCTGTTCTGCTCGCTTTTTTAATGCGTCGGATAAAGCCTCTTCTGCCGGAAACATGGAGCTAATTTAGTGAAATAAAGAAACAGGTATGATATACCTGATATTAAAAATGATATCCCGAATAACTTTCGGTAAATTCCTCATTGGGAATGGGCAAATTCAGTTGAAGGTTGGTGTAGGCATACATTTCATACAGCCCTTTATCGTCATACACCTTTATAACCATAGGCAGGTTAGTAGTTTTTGAAATAAGCAGCGCCACATGTTTTGCATAGGCAGCCGGCAGATTAAGGGTCTGCCCCACTTTAAGTTCATCGTTATACCAGGAAATATTATTCAGCGTCAACACTTCGTATTCATTCAGAAAATACCGGGCTGCAATTTTTGCAACAGTCTCGCCGGCCTGCGTAACAATGTAGGAAGTGTTGGCAAAGTCTTTGAAATTAATATCAATCTTGTAGCAGGGAGCGTTATCCCAAACCGTATCATTAAGGCGGTGTGCATAGTTTTTAACGGCATCCGGAAACTTTTCAAATGAATGGAAAAGCATATCGCCCAGGTAGGAATATCCTAAGCGCAGCAAAGTTTGATGCTGGCCTTTGCGCATCAATTCGCCGGAAGGATTGAGATGCAGGTTTACATATGGAAACCCATTTGGATTTACGATTGCGTCTCCGTCTACCTTACCTTCCCTCCAAAGTACTTCAATTCCATTATTGAAGTTTTTATAATAAATTTCGAAAGGTGAAATATTCAGCTTAACCATGGAATGGGCTTGCGTCATCACATTACCAATCCGTTCCATAGAAGAGAGATTATACCGTAATGTCCGCACATTATTAATGGCATCGAACATTTGGTTAAAAATCTCCCTGCACTGGCCATCCTGGGCTTGCATACCACTCCAAAAAATGGTCAATGCTGCAAGCGCCGATAATTTCCTTTTAACTGATGACCATCTACTCATATAGTTTATTCGAACGCCGAAATACCCGTCACATCCATGCCGGTAATCAGCAAGTGGATATCGTGTGTTCCTTCGTATGTTATCACGGATTCTAAATTCATCATGTGCCGCATGATGGGATATTCGCCGGTAATACCCATGCCGCCAAATATCTGCCTGGCCTCTCTTGCAATCTGCAAGGCCATATTCACATTGTTACGCTTAGCCATAGAGATTTGAGAGGGACTTGCACGCTTTTCGTTCATCAGCACACCCAGTCTCCAGCAAAGCAATTGCGCTTTGGTTATTTCGGTAATCATCTCTGCTAATTTCTTTTGCGTAAGCTGGAAGCCGGCAATGGGTTTGCCAAACTGGATACGCTCTTTAGAATAGCGCAAGGCTGCATCATAACAATCTAAAGCAGGACCTACTGCACCCCAGGATATACCATATCTGGCCATATTGAGACAAGAAAGAGGACCCTTCAATCCTTTTACATTCGGCAGAATATTCTCTTTTGGAATTTTTACATTATCAAAAACCAGCTCGCCTGTCGCACTGGCGCGAAGCGACCATTTATTATGGGTTTCAGGAGTAGAAAAGCCTTCCATTCCCCTTTCTACAATTATACCGCGGATTACGCCTTCGTCGTCTTTCGCCCAAACTACAGCTATATCGGCAATAGGGGCATTGGAAATCCACATTTTAGCTCCGTTGAGTATGTAGTGAGAACCTTTGTCAATTATGCGGCTAATCATACCGGAAGGATTAGAGCCGTGGTCGGGCTCAGTAAGTCCGAAGCAGCCTATTTTATCGCCCGATGCAAGCAAAGGGAGCCATTTCTTTTTTTGTTCTTCGCTGCCAAACGCATAAATAGGATACATCACTAATGATCCCTGAACAGAAGCAGTGGAACGAATACCTGAATCGCCGCGTTCTATTTCCTGCATAATGATTCCGTAGGAAATATAATCGAGTCCGGCACCTCCATATTCTCTTGGAATAGTAGGTCCGAAAGCGCCTATTTCAGCGAGCCCTTTTATAATTTGCTTCGGAAATTCTGCCTTTTGGCAAGCCTCTTCGATAATAGGACTGATGGATTTCTTTACAAATGCGCGGGCAGTATCCCGGATGAGTTTGTGTTCATCGGTCAGCAATTCATCCAACAAATAGTAGTCGTGTGCCTGATAGTTATCTGTAGCCATGGTATATCGTTTTTTGCGACAAAGCTAACACATTGACAGATAATTTAAAGCTACTGTATGGCATTTGTTAATTGTACAAAATCTTCCCATGAAAGTTGTTCTGCACGCAAATGTCCCATCTTATAGTCTATTTTCTTTCCATCCAGTAAGCTTGAAAGTGCATTAGAAAGCTTTTTTCTGCGCTGATTAAAAGCAGTTTTTATTACTTTCTTAAATAACACTTCATCACATCCGATAGAACCCTGCGGCTTTTTTTTCAGACGTATGACGCCCGAGTTTACTTTAGGAGGGGGTATAAAACTACCCGGAGGTACATCGTATAAATATTCTGTTTGATAATGTGCCTGCAACAATACACTCAATATGCCATAATCTTTATTACCGGGGGGAGAGCATATGCGTTTGGCCACTTCCCTTTGAAACATGCCTACTATCTGCACAATCGTTTCTTTGTAATCAAGTGCCTTGAATAATATCTGTGAAGAAATATTATAAGGAAAATTTCCAATAAGGGAGATTTTTTCTCCCTCAAATAAGGTATTTAAATCAAGTTTCAGAAAATCGCCTTCTATAATATGAGAAGTTAACGCAGAATAATGTTTTTTTAAATATTCTACCGATTCGTAGTCTACTTCCGATACCCAAAGGTTATTTCCCCAGTCTTGTAAAAGATACTTGGTGAGGCTTCCCATTCCGGGGCCTATTTCAAGAGCTAGTTGGGTAGAATGCTCCAACGCACCCGCAATTTGAGCCGCCATATTTTCATCTTTCAGAAAATGCTGTCCTAAATGTTTTTTTGCGCGGACATTCATCTGAAAAAAGGATTAGAACGCAGATGACTCTGATAATTATGATCAAATAAGATTTTATCATTTAATATCATAAACAACCTGCGTTATCTGCGTTCAATTTTTATCATTTCCTTGGTTTATATTCCGACTCTTTCAATATCTTATCGGCACTTTTTTCAGCCATCAGTTGAGATAGGGTGACGGTAGGATTATTTTCCATATAGGTTCGCACAACCTGCCAGCCCAGCCAGTAGCCTGTCCGTGAGGGGCTTATATCATGATTAAAGTATGAAGTAAAAGGTCCGTCGTCGGTTAGTTTGGCTATATCAGACAAGTCGGTGGAGTACAACAATTTTTGACGAATAACGAATGCCCACATGTTAAATTCATTCTCCTTGCACCATGTCCATTGCTTTTTTGTATAGCGCATTTTTATGGTATCGTTCACGTTAGGCAACATGGCATCCAATGCATACATCACCTTGCCTTCGTGCACTATTTGTGCCAGCATATCATTTTTATCTTCACTGGGTTTAAAGATGCTTTCCAGCCAGCCATACACGGCATCAGATACCATATAATCACGCGTCATGTGCATGGTTTTATAATGCGGAAAACTTAGCATGGTGTAATAGGCATTATGCGCCCCAAGATACATATCCAGCGAAATAGCCAAGGTGGAATCGTAATACACCAGCCCGTAGTTATACCCACTCATAACGGTTACCACTTTTGGCAAAGGCATATTTGGGAAATAATATTTGAAGTGTTTGAAGGCATCCGTCAAACCGCTTTCCAGGAAGGATACATCTGGATATTCCATTTCGCAACTGTCGTACGTATTTCGCATATCCCTGTCAGTAATGAAATGCTTTAATGCTACAGCATAGGATGAATCCATAACGCCTGCATCATTAATAAAACCCGTTACAAAATTGGCATAAAAAACACCGTACTTTTTCAGCATCTTTTGCGTGTACACATTAATGCTGTCAGATGGCATGCTGAACATATCGTGCTCCATACGCTCAACCTTTATAGGTGGCACATTTATCTTGGAAACATCAATATCTAATGGATTGTTATGACAGGAGGTGAAAAATAAAACAACGATGAATGATGAACTATAAACGATGAGCTTATAAAATGCTTTTCTATTCATAGTTCATCATTAATAGTTCATAGTTATTTTACTATCCTACAATTTTTAGTTTGGCAAACTTCAACAGCAATTGCTTCTTTTCTCCATTGGCAAACATTACAGTTGCTTTGCTATTCGGATATACGCCTTCCATGCTCAGCACTTCTCCTTGCCCGAAGCGTTCATGTTCCACGCGTGTTCCGATCTTCAAATCTTTCAAGTGTGAATTATCTACCGGCAGACTTGTTTGTGCAGCCTTGTTCATACTCACCAATCTTTTCCCCACAATGGAAACCGGCGGAGCTACTTTAGCCGGAGCTGTAAATCCCCGAAATCCTGATGGCGTGCGTGAATATACATGTTCACTTGCTTGTTCTCTATAAGAAAGATTATTGATGCACTCGGCGGGGATTTCCTCTAAAAAGCGACTTGGTTCATTGCTTTGGGGGCTTCCATACCGGTAGCGGCTGATGGCATAACTCAGCACCGCCTGTTTTTTGGCACGGGTTACGGCCACATAAAAAAGCCGGCGTTCTTCTTCCAGTTCTTCCCGCGATGTAAGCGCCATCTGCGATGGGAAAAGATTTTCTTCCAATCCTGCTATATACACATAATTAAATTCCAGCCCTTTAGCGGAGTGTATGGTCATTAGTAAAACCTTATTATGGTCTTTCTCGTCATCTTTATTACGGTCCTCATTGGTAAGCAGCGCCACATCTTCCATAAACATAGCCAGGGTCGGAATAATGCCTTCGTCTAACGGTTTTTCAGAAAAATCTTTTAACCCGTTTAATAATTCCTGTATGTTTTCAACCCGGTTCATTCCTTCCGGAGTGCGGTCTTGCTCCAGTTCGCGTTTAATGCCTGAAGTATAGTAAATATAATCGCCAAGCTGGTATGCAGTATAGTTAGGAACCATAACCGCAAAGCTCTTTATCATATTTACAAATTCGTTAATACGTTCTGTTACACGGGGCGATAAGCCAAGGTTGAAATCGCTGAGGTTATCCAACACCATCCAAATGCTGATGTCATTATCAGCGGCAGCTACAATTAATTTATCGAACGTAGTATCGCCGATTTCCCGCTTGGGATAATTTATAACCCTGCGCAACGCCTCTTCGTCATGAAGATTAATAGCCAATCTAAAATAGGCCATTACATCCTTTACTTCCTTGCGTTGGTAAAAAGAAATGCCTCCATAAATGCGGTATGGGATATTAAGCTTGCGCAAGGCTTCTTCTAACGAACGCGATTGTGCATTGGTACGATAAAGTATCGCAAACTCGCTGTTAGCAGCATGCCTCGATACCTTAAAATCGAATATAGATTGGGCAATCTGCCTACCTTCATCCGTATCACTCATTCCACGCATCAACTGGATTTTTTCGCCTTCATCATTCGATGTCCAAACAGTTTTTTGAAGCTGGTCTTTATTTTTAGAAATTATCAGGTTGGCAGCATTTACAAGAGTTTTGGTGGAGCGATAATTTTGTTCCAGTTTAAACACCTGAGTATCGGGATAATGCTTTTGAAAATTGAGAATATTCTGAATATTGGCTCCGCGAAAGGCATAAATGCTTTGCGCATCATCGCCCACTACAGCAATATTCTGGTGGCGGGCTGCCAGCTGGCGCAATATCATGTATTGCGAAAGGTTAGTATCCTGGTACTCATCCACCAATATATAACGGAACATATTTTGGTATTTCAATAATACATCCGGATGATCTCGAAGCAATATATTGGTTTGATAAAGCAAGTCATCAAAATCCATTGCTCCTGATTTAAAAAGCCTTTTATTATAGGTGAGATAAATTTGGGTAAAATGTTCCCTTCGTGCCGCCCGGTCATCACTCTGATATTGTGGATCATTGGCATACATTTCTGCTGAGATGAGCATATTTTTCATGCTGGAAATGCGCCCGAGCAATGAGGATGCCTTATAGGTAGAATCGCTCAAACCCAATTCTTTGGTAATGCTTTTTATAAGCGCCTTGGAATCATCGGTATCGTAAATAGTAAAATTGGAAGGATAGCCCAGCTTGTCGGCTTCGCGCCTGAGCAGGCGGGCAAATACGGAGTGAAAGGTACCCATCCACAGGTTGCGGGCATCACTGCCCATCAACTGGATAATACGCTCTTTCATTTCGGCAGCGGCCTTATTGGTAAAGGTGAGGGAAAGTATATGGAAAGCGTCGACACCCTTTTTAAGCAAGTATGCAATACGATAGGTGAGTACCCTCGTTTTCCCGGAACCTGCACCGGCAATAATCATCACCGGCCCTTCGGTCGCTTCAACTGCTTTACGCTGCTCTTCATTAAGCTCTGCTAAAAAATCTTCTTCTCCTCTTTCCATGTGTGCAAAGTTACTCCTATTGCAGTAGACGCAAAAGGATGTTAATAATTTTTGAAAAGAGTTTTAGCCTTCATAAGCACCCCTTTATCGAAATAATCGCTAAGCCCCTACTGAATGGTCTAACTTTAAGTTAGATATTAAAATTCAACAGTTATGAAAAAGATGCTTGTTATATTATCTCTTTTGCTGGCATTAGTAATGCAAAGTTGTGTGGTAGCCGTTCCTGAACACCACCATCACGGGTGGCATCATCATGATGATGTAATTATTGAGGATCGGCATTGATTTGAGATTTCTATCTCCGGCCATTTAGACAAAGGCGTATTACCTTTATCCTCCAAATAAGATGCAGATATACTAATTTTTGTAAATTTGTATAACAAATTAGAGGATAGATGAAGAAAATCTACTTGTTTTTTATTGGCACAATTTTATTAGGCAGTTCTTATTCTTTTGCCCAACATGCCACCGAAGGCAAAACCAAATGGCAAAAAAATCCTTTTGATCAAAGTGTATTTATTGAAAATAAAGGGCAGTTTGCTAAAGAGGAACAAAAAGACGTAGGGGAGAAGATAAGCTACTATACCCGAAAAGGGAATATATACATTTATTTTACAAAAGGTTCGGTTGTATTCCGACATGACAGCGTATATACCGACAAGGCCACGGATAAAGATGGGGATAAAGACAAGGAGCAACAGAAATTTCAGGTGAAACATGAATTTTTATGGATGACCTGGCCCGGTGCAAATACTAATCCGGATATAGAAATTGAGGAGCCTGTAACTAATTATTATACTTACGGAAACCCGGATGATAAAACAGGAAAATCAGGAATAAAGGCAACTGCCTGGAAAAAACTTATTTACCGCAATGTGTATCCCGGCATTGATATTGAGTTTTTTTATCCCGGCCAAGGCGGCATAGAATACAACGTTATTGTGCGACCGGGCGCAGATGCACGCCGGTTTAAAATGAACTATTCAGGTAATGTACGCCTGAATCTAAATAACCATAATATTCTTATCAATACCCCATTTACCGGTTTTACCGATCATGCCCCAAATGCCACAATGGACGATGGTAATGGACATACACAACAGGTTCCGGTTGCCTTCACTTTATCCGGCAATAGCATTTCATTTTTAGTAAATCCCTACGACAGAAATAATACATTGACCATCGACCCATGGATTTCCTCTCCCGCTTTTATAGGATATAACCAAGCTTACGACCTGGATGTTGACTTGAAAAGTAATGTATATGTATATGGAAGTACTTATCCATATCTCATAGATAAATTTGATAATGCAGGCAATTTATTATGGACATACACTTCCACTTTTGCATATACATATAGCCAGGGTTTCAGTTTTTACGGAGGCATGTGTGTAGATGGTCATTCGGGATCTTCTTTTATTGCTGAGGGATTTAATAATGGCGGTTCGCACCTGATAAAAGTCAATACCAATGGCATACAAGTTGCAACCAATGCAGGTGATGCAAGCTACCAGGAAATATGGAGACTGTCATACGATAATTGCAAGCAAAAAGGAGCAATGCTGGGAGGCGGGACCACCGGAAATTCGTACCAGATAGCCTTGCTTGATACTACCCTTGCAACATTCAATCCTACTCAAATAGAGGTTGTCTTTCACATGGATTTTTCCATGCTTACGTTGGATAATAATGGTAACTGCTATGTAGTAGACGATCTGAATGCTTTAGTTAAAGCTCCCCTGCCTACTTTTTCACCACAGTCATTTAATGTGCCCTCGGGATATGGTTTTGGAGAACTGACACAACCTAAATATATTTATGCCGGCTCTTATCCCGGCGCAGGTGGAAACGGATTCAACGGACTTGTGGCCAATGGCAAATACTTGTATAGTTACGACGGGGCCATCTTAAAAAAATGGAACATTAACACAGGAGCTGCAATTGCGAATGTGGCTGTTCACAATGTGCCGTTTATGGCCGGCGGAATCACAGCAAGCAGCTGTGGCACTATTTATCTGGGAGTTCGCGATTCAATTAACGTATATGATTCCACACTCAAGAAGATAAATACATTTCCATTACCCGATACCGTATATGATATGAAAATGGACAAGAATAATAACAAAATATATGCTTGCGGAAAAAGCTTTGTGTGCGCTATAGACTTAAACCCTATCACAGTGAATTCCGCACCCCCTTCATCCTGTTCTGCCTGCGATGCCACTGCCGGTGTTACTATTAATTGCGGAGCGGACCCGTACACATTTTCATGGAGTAATGGAAGCACCACCCAAACGGTTAACGGGTTATGCGCAGGTATCTATTCTGTTAAAATAACAGATGCTTCATGCCCGCCTTCAATAGATTCTGCTCTTGTAATTATAAATGGTAAAAATGGCTATAACGTAAGCGTAAAAGATACTAATCCGGGCTGTTTATTATCGCGGGGCAACATCACTGCATATCCCACAGGAGGAGCTTCTCCATATACTTATAGCTGGAGCAATGGAAAAACAACCCAGAAAGATACCGGGCTAACAGCAGGAACTTATACCTGTACCATTACAGATAACAACGGATGTAAAGCATTTTTATCTGCCACGCTTATTAATCCTCCGCCACCTACAGTTACCATATTGCCTCTTTCAGACAGCTTATGCGGAGGCGGAAAGGTACAACTAACCGCGAAAGGAGCAAGTCACTATTCCTGGACTCCCGCATTGAGCCTGAGTTGCAAAAATTGTGCTAACCCTGTTGCAACACCTACTGTAACTACAACCTATACTGTTACAGGTACCGATAGCAATGGTTGTGCAGCTACGGCAACCGCTATCATAAATGTATTTTCTTCCCCTACACCTGTTATAAAAGCAAAAGATTCTGTATGCGCAGGCTATGTAGATACTTTTAGTGTTACCGGAGGAAATTCGTATTTATGGAGCAATGGCGCTACTACTTCTACCACCCAAATCAAACCGGTAGCAACCGAAACAATTACTGTGCAGGCATTCAACGGTAACTGTTCACGTGACACCAGCTTTGTTCTACATGTTGTCTCCGTGTCTCCACCAACTATTATCAAATCTGCAGATTCTACCTGTTCGGGCGATAGTATATTGCTTACTGCAAAAGGAGGATTAAAATACAAATGGAACACCGGAAGCACCTCAACCAATATCTGGGTAAAACCTGTCAGCAATGCAACCTATACCTTATATGCCTACGAAGGCACCTGTAAAGATTCGGCTATTACCGGTATTAAAATAACACCCAAAATTACAGCAGCCATTGCGGCGATACATGATACAGTGTGTCCGCGCCAGAGCACCATCATAACCGCTAAAGGAATAGGAGGAAAGGTAACCAAATACAGATGGAACAACGGAGCTACCACAGCAACCATAACAGTGAATGATACCGTAACGACCACCTATACAGCCACGGTATATGGACTATGCGACAGTGTACAAAAGACTATGCAGGTTGTGGTGATACCTCTGCCCAAGCCGATAATTAGTGGACCCAACTGGAGGTGCAAAGGCAAACACGATACCTTGACGGTGAGCAGTTCTGTCAGCCCTGTTTCCTATTTGTGGAACAATGGTAAAACCACCACTACCTACGTCACCGGTGCCATTAATTCAGATTCACTTATATCGGTAATAGCTTATAATAGTTTGGGATGCCCGGTTACCGTTATAGATACGGTTTACTTACGTATTCCTCCGGCTCCTATAATTACTTACACCACTCCGTTCTGTGCCGCAGAAGCCGTCTACTTGACGGCATCAAGTACAGGAACCTTCCCTCCTTTCACTTACAGCTGGAGTACAGGGCAGACAGGAAGCTCCATCACCATTGACCCGGGACCGGACAGTGCTACTACCTATACCGTATATGCATCTAATGGTTGTGTAGGTTCTGCTACTGCTACTGTTATACCCAATGTACCCATTTTAAATGCTTGCTGCAGCCAGATATTAACCAATTTGAGCGATACCACCATATTGGTAGCCAGCGGTAATTCCAAAATATACCGATGGCAGGAGAGTCCTGATAAGGGAACCATCACTTGTATTAATCCCCCCCTGTGTGATTCAGTAAGAGTGATAACTTCTGTTACAACATCCTATACTGTAGTAGGAACTGACAGCAACGGATGCCAGGGAGAACAGGTATTGTTAATAGACATTGATGTACCTTGTTTTGATGTAAGGATACCCAATGTGATCACCCCTAACAATCCCGGACCTTTGGGATTGAATGGTTTGTTTTACATCAGGACATTGAATATGAGTGCATGGTCATTAACTATTTATGACCGTTGGGGCAAGGAAATGTATAATAGTACCAATCCGGCTCAATATTGGACCGGAACTACTGAAGGAGGAAGTAAAGCCCCTGATGGAGTATATTATTACATCATCGATGCAACCTGCCAGCAGATCACCTATAAGAAAGATGGATTTGTGCAGCTAATAAGATAAGGCTTATTATTCTATCACCATCCTGGTGGCATCATCATGATCATGTACTGATTATGGAATAATGCTGGTTTCGCCTTTAATAAAAGCGGTCCTTACAGGCGCATATAAATCTATATGTGAATCATGTAACATATACGTTGATTTGTATAACGCCTAATAGTTATAAGTAGGCGAATTTTACAAAGAACAATTTAATACTTTATAGAATGAAAAAGATACTGTTTATTTTATCCTTATTATCGCTGCTTTCAATGCAAAGTTGCTTTTGGGGTGGACATGGACACGGAGGCTATCATCACGATATGCGCCATGATGAGCATCACGATGAACACCACGACGAACATCATGACGACCGTCATTAATAACTGATTGATATTATTATCCTTGAATTTTTGTTTTTTGAACTTTCCATTGATGTAACACAAAAATGGTAGAGGCAAATAAGAGGAACGCGCCTGTTTGATGAAGTACACCCAATATTACGGGAACGGAATATACTAGTGTTAGCACACCTAATAAGAATTGCAATGCCACCATGCCCAACAAAAATTTCATTCCATTTGATTGGGTTGTTATCAGTGTCATCTTACGCGATTTGAACCATAACAGGCAAACAAGCAACACTACTACGTATGCATTATAGCGATGTATGAACTGTACACCGGCCACTCCGTCAACAAAGTTTTTCCATAGTGGAGTGAGGGCACTTATTTCCGGGGCAATCCAGCTACTGCCCATTTTGGGCCAGGTAGAATCAAACTGTCCGGCATGAAGCCCTGAGGTAAAAGCACCGTACATAATTTGTATCAACACAAAAAACAGCAATATCCAAGTCCATCTTTTCAGAGATTTGAATGGTTCATTGGGGGCAGTATTCGGATAAATCAAATCGAGCGCTACCCAAAAGCTATATCCAAATGTGATAAATGCCGTGAGTAAATGAGCTGCAAGGAAATAATGGCTCACGTGAGGCACATCCTGCAATCCGCTGGCTACCATATACCAGCCCAATACACCCTGGGCGCCTCCCATCGAAAAAATAACAAGGCACTTGATTAATAGCTTGCCTTTCAGCCAACCCTTGTAAACAAAAAATGCAAATGGAATCAGGAATACCATCCCGATTGTTCTACCAATCAGGCGATGGATAAACTCCCACCAATAAATGTGTTTATAATCGTCGAGTGTGAAGTAGCTATTCACTTGTTTATACTCTGGTGTTTGTTTGTAGTCATTAAAATCTGATTCCCATTGCTCTTGTGTATGGGGGGGAATAACGCTTGATATTTTCCATTTAGCCATTGAAAGGCCCGAATGTGTAAGGCGTGTAATACCGCCTACTACCACCATCGCCCAGATGAGTACACAACCTGTAATAAGCCACCCGATTATGAGCTTTCGTGAAGAATCCATCACCAAAATTTTGGCAAATGTAGCTAAACATGAAATGTCATTCATTACAAATCTCATATCTGCTTCTGGCAGAAAACTTTCCATCTGCCATTAGCCCTATTTTCCTACTTTTACACTTGTTTATGAACCATTTATTAAATGATGATACTATCGTGGCTCTGTCTACCCCCCCGGGTGTTGGGGCTATTGGAGTGATAAGGCTTTCGGGCCCAAAAGCCATTTCCATTACGGAGAAAATAATGCCTGCGCTCCAACTGGAAAAAGCAGCTACGCATACCCTCCATTTCGGAATAATAAAAGATGGCAATACAGTACTTGACGAAGCTGTAGTCGGTCTTTTTAAAGCTCCTAACTCATTTACGAAAGAAGATGTAACAGAAATTTCCTGTCACGGTTCACCTTATATATTGCAGAAAGTATTGCAGCTAATTATCAGCAAAGGGGCACGACTGGCCAAGCCGGGCGAGTTCACCATGAAAGCCTTTTTAAACGGACGGTTCGATCTTTCACAGGCCGAAGCAGTAAGCGATTTGATAGCATCGGAAACAGAAGCAGCACATCATTTGGCAATGAACCAGATGCGCGGAGGCTTTTCCCATGAGTTGAAAACATTGCGGGAAGAGCTAATGAACTTTGCATCGCTGATTGAGTTGGAACTTGATTTCAGCGAAGAAGATGTGGAGTTTGCCAACCGTTCACAACTGCTCGCTCTCCTCGATAAAATAGAGAAAAAAATTAGTGCATTATGCGAATCTTTCCGATTAGGCAATGTATTGAAGAATGGAGTATCGACAGTAATAGCAGGCAGACCCAATGCAGGTAAATCAACTTTGCTAAATGCCCTGCTGAATGAAGAACGTGCTATTGTAAGCGAAATTCCCGGAACCACACGCGACACCATTGAAGAAATACTCACTATAAACGGAATAGCTTTTCGCATGACCGATACAGCCGGAATACGCCAGGCTACCGATATTATTGAAAAAAAGGGTGTAGAACGCACCATGCAAAAAATTGAACAGGCTGCAATTGTTATGTATTTATTTGATGCGCAAAACATGAGCCTACTGGAAGTACAAGAAGATATCAAGAGCCTGAAAAAAGATGACTCCACCCCTATTCTACCGGTTGCCAATAAAGTAGATACAGGTAATTATGCTGACATGTTTAAAGCTATCGATGGATTAATTTTCATCTCTGCAAAAAACGGAAAAGGCATTGTCGATTTGAAAAAAGCATTGCACGAAAAAGCGTTGCAAGGCAGAAATACCAATGAAGGAGTTATATTAAGCAACGCCCGCCACTACGAGGCATTGCAAGCCACCCTACAAAATTTGCAAGCTGCTCAAAAAGGTATTGAAAATAAATTATCGGGTGAATTGGTAGCTTCGGATATACGCTCTGCATTAAATCATCTTGGAGAAATTACAGGAGAGGTAACCACCGATGATTTATTGGGAAATATTTTTGGGAAGTTTTGTATTGGGAAGTGAAATAATTTCCTCTTGTTTAGGAAATCATTCAAATAAGATTATGTTTTTTTATGTTCCTCATTTTGGTGACGTAAAATATACGTTTTGAAAACATAATAAAGAGAACTTCCCACAAAGTATAGTCTTATTGCATTCCCTATAAGCCACATAACAGAAAGTATAAAAAGCTGGTCTCTATATTTGTCCAGGTCTCCAAAGAAAATTTTGAAATTAATTTGTGTAATAATCACCACACCAATTATAATGCCCAAAATTCCGAACACGCTTGCTCGTTTTAAAAACCGTTTTTGTTGAATGTCTGATACTCGAAAATAGAGCAGACATATGGATAATACAGCCAACGGGGTAAATGGAACATAAAAATACATTGGATTACTTATTACAATAAAATGTTGCCAATGTTGTAGCCTCTCATAAGAATTTGTTAATTGATTTGGCACCAGCACAACTTCTTCGTAAAGATTTCCGAAAAACCACAATGCCATAAAGAAGAGGGAGAATAATAATAACCTGTTGAATGTTTGGGTTTTCATGTCTATTTGGTTAGAGATTTGGGTCAAATGTCCGAAGACCATAATAAGGCCACTATCTTTTGGCAAATGTAAAAAAATTCGTATCAAGCAATATAAGATAGGTGAATCCGTTAATAGTGCAAATCAATTCTATTTACTTATGTTAACAAAAAAAAGAATACCATTATTGATTGCATTTATTTTTGGCCTGGAAGCAGTAATTTATCTGTGGGCAGCTTGGAGAACGGAACCAGAATTTGTTTTTGACAAATGTGCCCGCAATGCCGGCAGGACATCATCAGCCATTATTCTCATCACCTTATTAATGGTTGGTTATTATGGTCTTAAAGGAATGTATCTGGATGATAAGAAAAAGGACACCTTTCGGATTTTAATAACCTTGTTTGCCGTCAATCATCTGATTCATTTTTTTTATGTCTTTATGAGATTCAAAAGTCACTCTGAGGCACTTGATATCCGGCCTATCATAATCAGTTTGGAATAGTAGTAATAAGTGCTTCTTGTCTTTATATTCTGTATAGAGTTTTTCGCGAAAACAGACGAATCTCAGCAGCGAATTAGTAAAACAAGCATTACTTAGGTTTTGTATCGGAATGTAAATTCCTGTTGCTTGCCAATCTCTATCTTTGCATTACAAATGAATAAGGACAATTTAATTCAGTTTGTTCAAAGTGTATTGCCAATGAGTATGGGCAAAGCTGAACAATTGGTGGAAAAATTTAAGCCAAAGAAAATCCTCAAGAATGCATATTTATTGAAAGAAGGCTCCGTTTGCAATGAGACCCATTTCATTGAGAAGGGCATCTTGCGGTCCTATATATATGATATAGAAGGCAACGATATAACAACTGCATTTAGTTCCCCAAAAATGCACTCCGGTGATTTTCTATCATTCTTTAAAAGGATACCTTCAAAAGAATATATCCAGGCATTAACAGATTGTGAAACATGGTATATTACTTACGATGATATGCAGGAAAATTTTCATACAATGCCAGAGTTTCGTGAATTTGGGCGGCTGAATATTATTAATCAATACGGCATATTGAAGGAAAGAATGTTGTCGATGATCCAGGAAACCGCCGAACAGCGTTATGCTAATCTTATTCATTCTAACCCTGAGGTCATTCAATATGTACCTTTAAAATATATTGCCTCTTACCTGGGCATAACCGATACCTCATTAAGCAGGATAAGAAAAGAATTTGCAAAAAAGCATTAATCTCATTTCTTGTCATTTGCCAAGTGCAAACCGGGATATTCGCTTTTTCTTTGCGTCATTAATTAATCCACCAATAAAATGACGAGTTATATATCAACTATGCCGCTATGGACTATAGCTTTATTTATCACAGGTTTTCTTTATTGTATTACCATTATTGCAAATCCGGTAAAACAAGCGGCGCTCCATGCAGGTATGACTTTAAACCAAGCAAGGACTATCCAGTATGGTATTTTCGGATTTTATGTTCTTTACTTTATATACGTTTCTGTACTCTCTTTAAAAGGTTTGCTTAGCGCTGCCACAATGCCACCCACGGTAGCTATCTTGACTACTTTACCACTAACTATCATCCTGTTTTTGATTATCGGGAATACCGGATTATTCAAAAAACTACTCCAGTTTATTACATTAGAATCTCTTATCCAGTTACATATATTCCGGCTTATTGGCGCATTCTTTATTCTTCTTTATTTCTACCACTTGCTTCCTGCGAGCCTGGCTTTTTCATCAGGAATAGGAGATATTATTACAGCAGTTTTAGCTTTCCCAATAGCTAACATGGTTTCAAAAGGGAAATCATGGAGTATAAAAGCAGTTTATGCCTGGAACATTTTTGGAATGCTGGACATTATTAACGACGTTATTATTGCAGTTATCATTGCAAAACACGCTATGCTCACCGGAGAGCGTGGGGACTTGGAGATGACCATATTCCCATTTGTTTGGTTTCCTGCATTTGCCCCGGCAACCATACTATTCTTACACACTGCAATTTTCAGAAAACTGCATCAACTAAAAACCGGGGAAAGTATTAAGTAGCTTGTTACGATACTACTCATCTGCCAAATAGTTAACTTTGCTTCCATACTTGAATTATGAAAGCCAAATTAAGAGTAGAATCACTTGAAGAATTAAACAAGATGCGCAAGAACACCATGCTGGATGTTCTGGGTATAGAAGTAACCGGCATAGGAGAAGATTACCTGGAAGCCACTATGCCCGTAGATGCCCGTACGCACCAAGTGTATGGCATATTGCATGGCGGGGCTTCGGTGGTGCTGGCCGAAACATTAGGCAGTATGGGCGGTATGCTAACTGTCGACCCTACTCGCTTTTATTGTGTAGGATTAGATATAAACGCCAATCACATCAAAGCTGTGAGAAGCGGCATTGTTAAAGGAACTGCACGGCCTATCCATACAGGCAGAAGCACACAGGTGTGGCATATCGAGATTAAAACAGAAGAAGAAGAATTAGTCTGTATAAGCAGGCTGACGCTGGCGGTAGTGCCGATTGAAAAAAAGTAAGACCATGAAAATCCTGACAGCAGAACAGATAAGGGCAACCGACGGTTATACGATAGCGCATGAACCCATTGCATCTATCGATTTAATGGAAAGGGCTGCCGGAGCTTGTACCAATTGGATTACGGAATATTTTTCCATCGAAACAGCTTTTGTAATTGTTTGTGGGATGGGCAATAATGGAGGCGATGGCCTCGCTATTGCAAGGCAGCTTATCACGAAGGGATATAGAGTAGAAACATTTATTGTTCCATTCTTCTCCAAAGCCTCGGATGATTTTTTAAGCAATAAAAAAAGACTGGAAGAAACTCCAAATGCGGTCATCAAAGAAATAAAAGATGCCGATGATATTAGAACCGATATAGCCCACAAGAATTTGATGCTTATTGATGCCATACTAGGTTCGGGATTATCAAAACCGGTTGAGGGTAAACTGGCAGAAGTCATTCAACAGGTAAACTCACTTAATCTACCTGTAATTGCTATTGATATTCCTTCGGGATTAGCCATGGATGACAATACTTCTTTCGATAAAAAGAATATCATTCGGGCAAGTTTCACATTAACATTCGAGACTCCAAAGCTTTCTTTTCTCTTTGTTGATAATGCTGAATATGTGGGCGAGTTCTCTATATTGGATATCGGCATTGATAAAAAATTCCTGGCAGAACAACCGTCTTCAAATTATTTTGTAACGGAAGACATGGTCTCACACATGCTGAAACATAGAGCACGATTTTCTCACAAAGGAACGTTTGGTCATGCACTATTGATAGCAGGAGGCTACGGGAAAATGGGAGCCGCCACATTAGCCGCCAAATCATGCTTGCGCACAGGCGCAGGATTAGTAACTACACACATCCCAAAATGTGGATATGAAATTATGCAGACATCTGTACCCGAAGCAATGGTGATGGTAGATGAAGAAGAGAAGGAGTTTTCAGGAATAAAAGATATTTCCAACTACAATGCTATAGGCATTGGTCCGGGAATCGGGACTTCCGAGCAAACTGCAAAAGGATTGAAAATACTGATACAACAGGCTTCTGTCAATATGGTTTTGGATGCAGATGCACTGAATATCCTTTCTGAAAATAAAACATGGCTTGCTTTTATACGTCCGGGAAGTATTATTACCCCTCATCCGGGAGAATTTGCAAGACTTGCAGGCAAATCAGACAATTCTTTTGAAGCCTATACCAACCAGCGTGAATTTGCCGTAAAGTATGGAATTTACATAGTGCTGAAAGGAGCATTCACCTCGATTGCCATGCCCACCGGAGAAGTTTATTTCAACTCTACAGGCAATCCGGGAATGGCTACCGGCGGCAGCGGAGACACGTTAACGGGCATTATACTCGGATTATTGGCACAAGGATATTCACCAAAAGAAGCATCCATATTGGGAGTATATATACACGGACTTGCGGGCGATATAGCTGTGGAAGAATTGGGAGAAAATTCGCTGATTGCAGAAGACATCACAAACAACCTGGGCAAAGCCTTCCAATACATTGGAGGTTGATTCGCTATAAAGGTTATCTTTAAATCTTACATTTATACCTTTAGAAACTGTAGCGCTTTGTGAGAAAAATCATTCATCCCCTTATCAGGCTTTATTTGAGGATAGTAACTAATTTCTTTTTTGAAAAAATAGAAATTATTGGAAAAGAAAACATGCCTCTTGATTGCCCCGTAATTCTTGCATGTAATCATCCCAATGCTTTTCTCGATTCAATTGTGATGACGAGTTGTGCCGACAGGCCACTCTACTATACAGCACGCGGAGATTTTTTTAAATCGAGGATTGCCTCTACCTTATTATACTATATCCAAATTTTGCCGGTATTTCGCAAAGAAGAAGGCAAAGAAAACCTACATAAAAATGAGAAAACGTTTTCTTACTGCATGGATATTTTAAAAAACAACGGAGCAGTGAGCATATTCTCGGAAGGGTTTTCGGAAAACAAATGGGAATTGAGAGCCCTGCGAAAAGGCACAGCCCGACTCACTTTTGAAGCATGGAGCAATCCTGAAATAGGCGACAAACTAAAAGTAGTTCCGGTGGTGATGCATTACAGTTCGTGGCTAAAAATGTTTCCGCGTGTATATGTGGAGTTCCTGGAAAACATTGAAAAAAAATCATTTGTCAGTTTGGAGGAACCCGGTATTTTTAATAAGCAATTTAATGAAAGGTTGAAGACCATTCTAAGCAAGAAATGCATCATTACAGATAATAAGGATGATGGAGCAGCACAAAATAAAATAATTGGTTTCTTATTAAAAAACGCAATCAATGGGACTGCTGCTGCAAAGAAATTACAAGATAAATACTTGTTACCGGGCAACGAAATATTTAAAGTAAACTACAAAACATTATCGGAATTTCTGACACGAAGAAATATTAATTACGATAGAAAACCGGAAACAACCATCGGCATCATTCTTTTGCTGTTGCCTTCTTGCCTGCTATTGGCTGTAGCATGGATATATAATTTCATTCCTTACTTGTTGTGTAAATTTATCACCTGGATAATCACAAAAGGAAACGATTTCCATGACTCGCTCATGTATTGCACCCTGATGCTCATTTACCCTATCTATCTCCTAGCTCTATTCTGTTTTAGTATTCATTATTACGGTTTTCGAACCGGCATAGAGGATATATTCCTGGCCCTTATCAGCGCTTATTTTTATGAAACTTCTAAAAGAACTATACTAAGCTTTTGGAAGAGAAAAAAACTGATTATCGCCAGGCAAATGTTCAGCCGGCTTTTCGAAACAAATAATGACTAACCATCCATTCACTACCATTTTTATAGCCCCATAATTCGGCACAAGCCATAAAAAACACTCTCCAATACGACCACCATTTCAACGATTCATTACCATAGACTTTTTTCATAATTTCCATGATTTGTTGCTTGTGAGTATCCATATTTTTCAGCCAGGCATTCGACGTTTTTTCATAGTGAGTTCCGTTAACCCGCCAATGCTGTTCAATTTTTAATTGCTTTTGAAAATAAAGTAATAAATGATCGCTGGGCATAATTCCTCCTGTAAAAAAATACTTGCTCATCCAATCCGATTCATCTAGTACTTCAAATTTATAAGCATACTCTTTGTGGGTAAAAATATGCACAAACAGTTTCCCTTCGGGATTTAGAAAACTTGCAACTTTAGCCATCAGCAATTCATAATTACGCATGTGTTCAAACATCTCCACCGAAACAACCCTATCGAATTTCTTATCTGTTTGAAATACATTCATATCTGCTGTTATAATGGTTAGGTTTTTAATACCTCTCTCCTGCGCTTGTCCATCTATAAAGGCCTTCTGGCTATGCGAATTTGATAGAGAAGTAATGTTGGCGCTCGGATATTTTTTTGCCATAAAAAGAGACAGCGAGCCCCAACCACAACCTAATTCAAGTATGTTTTGCCCGTCTTTTAATTCTGCCCGTTCGCAAGTAATCTCCAACATATCCTTTTCAGAAACATCAATAGAAGTAACTCCTTTCTTCCAATATCCTGAACTATATTTTAAGTGTTTGCCAAGTACTAATTGAAAAAAATCAGCAGGTATTTCATAGTGCTGTTCATTCGCATCGGCTGTATTTACAGCAATAGGGGAACTTTTCAGTTCTGCTATCAACTTCATAAAATGTTGTTGCTGCGCTTCAGGATTACCCTTATACTCATCTCTTAATCGTTGAGCCAACAATCTTCTTATCCCATAACGGACAATAGAATCAGGCAATACATCTTTTTCAAGTAAACCGGAATACCACATAATTAATTAGAAATTCTTTTTTTGAACCAAGGTACAAACATAGAAGTTGTCCGCTGATATTCTCTATATGCATCGCCTTTCGACCGAATGGCCTGCTGTTCGGTAAGCGGAATACCAGTTACACGGAAAAGCAGCAAAGTAATGGTAAGCGGGCTCAGAATGCCCAGCCAGCCATAATCAGCATTCAATGCGACAAGAAAATATCCTACCCAAATCATAGATTCAAAAAAATAATTGGGATGGCGCGAATAATTCCATAATCCCACATCGCATACCTTGCCTTTATTGGCAGGATTCTTTTTAAAGCCCTTCAGTTGGGCATCTGCAACAGCTTCCCCTATAATACTCACCGCCCAAACAGCAGCTCCCGCATATTCAAGTGTAGATAAGCCTTCTTTTTTATTAAATGCTATTAAGAAAAAAGGAACAGCCAAATAAATATTTGAAAGCGCCTGCGCCTGGAAGAATACAAACAACTTACTGTTTACAGATGCACCCCATTCCTCACGCATCTTTTTATAACGGCCCTCTTCCACAGCTAAATGTGAGCCCACCCGGATTAACAGGTAAATGCCCAAACGTAAACTCCATATCAAAACCATAGCACATATCAGAAGCTTTCGCTGTTCGTATCCATCGGCCAAAAAGTAAAGCAATATGGCAATGGCAGAAAAATTAAAAGCCCAGAAAATATCTACCACGCCGGCATTTTTAATACGGTATGCCCAAGCATATATGATGAGTATTACTATACAGCATACTGCCAGGCAAATAAGAACGGTTGAAGTAATTGCATTCATGTGATGAGATTTATGAGAATTACGAAATCAGGTTATTTACAGTTTGCCCAAAAGCATTAAAACAAAAATAACCATATTTGTAGTATCCAATAAAACTCACCTATGAGCTTACAAAAATTGATGCACAATTACGCTGATTATAATGTATGGGCCAATCAAACATTGACAGAATGGCTTGAAAAAAAACCGGCTGAACTCCTTAACAAGGCGGTTCCTTCCAGTTTCACATCAGTTAATAAAACGTTATCGCACTTGTGGGATACTGAAAAGTTCTGGCTGGCCATATTGCAGGGTTCACCTAAACAGCCTTGGCAGGAATTTAACGGAGATGATAAAGAGATTATTCCCGGGCTGGTAAACCAATCGGAGGCTTTTTCAAATCATGTTAAATTACTGAATGAAGCAGCGCTGCTTGAGCCATGCACTATAGATGCCCCTTGGGTAAAGGGCCAGATGCCCAAATACGAATTTATACAGCATTGTATCAATCATGGAGCATATCATAGGGGTCAAGTTATAACCATTGCCCGTAATGTGGGCATCACCGACCCGCCTATGACCGATTATAACTACTACAACATGGTGATAAAAGCCAAATAACCGATATATTTACAGCATCATTATTAATAGATATGCTAGTTAAAGTATTTGGCAGCGCGGTAAGCGGAATAGATGCAACACTGATAACAGTGGAGGTAAATATTGCACAAGGGGTAAATTTCTTTTTAGTTGGATTACCTGACAGTGCTGTAAAAGAAAGCCAGCAACGGATTGATGCAGCGCTGAAAAATAATGGTTATCGCATTCCGGGCATGATGATTACCATCAACATGGCTCCGGCGGACATACGCAAGGAGGGTTCCTCGTACGATCTTACCCTTGCTATTGGGATATTGGCAGCATCGGGACAAATAAGCAGCGATAAAGTAAAGGACTATATAATTATGGGCGAACTTTCGCTGGACGGCGGATTGCAACCCATTAAAGGTGTACTGCCAATTGCATTATGCGCAAAAGAAAATGGATTTAAAGGACTTCTGCTTCCCGCACAAAACGCTAAAGAAGCAGCCATTGTAGAAGGATTAGATGTATATGGCATCAATACTATAAAAGAGGCGATTGATTTCCTGAATGGAGATATGGAATTGGAGCCTGTAAAAGTGAACATAGCAGAAACTTTTCAAACACTGCTCTTCCACTCAGAAATTGATTTTGCAGATGTAAAAGGACAGGAAAATATTAAGCGCTCGCTGGAAATTGCAGCAGCAGGAGGCCATAATGTATTGCTGATTGGCCCGCCTGGCGCAGGCAAAACTATGTTGGCAAAAAGATTGCCCACCATACTGCCGCCGCTCACAATAGACGAAGCATTGGAAACAACAAAGATTCATTCCGTAGCCGGTAAAACAATGGATGGAGCGGGGTTAGTTGCCACTCGTCCTTTCCGCTCACCGCATCATACAATTAGCGATGTGGCCCTGGTTGGAGGAGGAAGCTTTCCGCAACCGGGAGAAATATCATTGGCACATAATGGAGTATTATTTTTAGATGAGCTGCCTGAATTTAAGCGGACTGTGCTCGAGGTGATGCGTCAGCCGCTGGAAGACCGGGTGATACGTATTTCACGAGCTAAATTCACAGTGGAATATCCGGCCAGCTTTATGTTGGTAACTGCTATGAATCCTTGCCCCTGCGGGTATTATAATCACCCGACAAAAGATTGTGTTTGTCCTCCGGGAATGGTTCAGAAATACCTTAATAAAATATCGGGACCGCTTTTAGACAGGATAGATATTCATGTGGAAGTAGTGCCTGTAGCATATGGAGAATTATCTTCGGAGCGGATAACAGAAAAAAGTGAAAAAGTGCGTGAAAGAGTGGTCAACGCAAGAAAAATTCAAGATAAACGTTTTGAAGGAACAAGCATTTACTGCAATGCTCAAATGAGTTCGAAGCAATTAAAAATCTATTGCAAAATAAATGAGGCAGGCAACCAATTGCTAAAAACTGCCATGGAAAAACTAAATCTATCGGCCCGTGCGTATGACCGGATATTAAAGGTTGCCCGCACTATCGCTGACCTAGATAATTCGGAAAATATAGAAACGCCACACTTGGCAGAAGCCATTAACTATCGCAGTTTGGATAGAGAAAACTGGGCAGGCTAATAAGTTAATTATGATATAGATGTACTCCGTTGAGCATACATTACATACTGAGGGGAAAATAATCATCATCCGCCGTGCGCAAGAAGCAGATGCGGAGCGGATACTAGAATTCGCCCACGTTATTTTCAATGCTTACGACCAGGTGCTTACAGCACCGGAAGAATTCAATAATACACCGGAACAGGAAAGAGCGTGGATAAATGCTACTGCTACACACCCTTCTGCTATAATACTTGTTGCGATTTGTGATAACCAAGTTGTGGGACTTCTTGATTTGGCTACAAAACCCAAAAAGAAAATAAGCCATACCGGCGAATTTGGCATCAGTGTTCACCCCGATTTTATTGGGAAGGGCATTGGTTCCAAAATGATCGAAGTAATGATCGATTGGGCCCGGCATACAGGCTTGGTGGAAAAGGTATTTCTAAAGGTCTTCGCAACCAATCTGAAAGCAATTGCTTTGTATAAAAAGCTTGGTTTTACAGAGGAATGCAGGGAGATAAAAGCTGTGAAACAAAGCGACGGGAGTTATACGGATATAATCCAGATGTATGTGCTGTTCTAGATAGCTGCCTTCTCATCGGGCAATTTTACCAGGAGCATAAACAAAAAGAGTAATACCATTGTCCACGTTACTACGCCATAGCCTTCGAGGTAGTGATAGAGCGTTATTCCGACCGTATCTTTTCCGACAAAAGAAAAAAGCACTACAAAGAATCCGAGGACATAGAAAATTATTTTCTGTAGAAGATTCTTTTTCTTCCAGAAATAAAATGCAAACACAGCATATGCAAAGAGTAGTGAAACCAAATGATATTCCCAGGTTATACCGGAAAGCAGGTGCATGCAAATAACAATCATTGCTAATCCGCGCAGGGTGTTTCCTTTCAAGATGAAACGCTCCCATACTAAGAATCCCATCAATAGTCCCCCAAGAAAAAGGAAACTGATTTTATAAAATAGTGCCGCACCAGTAAAACCCAGTGGCAACAATTGGTAATTATATCCCGGGTCGTTGGTAGTAGGAATACACACCTTATAAATAACTGCAGCCAAGCTCTGGTTGTGGAACTCTGGTTCTACACGTCCATTTTGGAAAGGTTCTAAAAAAGTAATGTAGTAATTATGTATATCGGTAATTCCTGCTTGCCATCCTCGCCACAACCAGGGTAGGGTGATACACAAAACCACACAGACAATCAATTTAAATATCATTTTATAATTGCTTCTCAATACCAACCAGGGGATAAAAAATACGGGCAGTATCTTTATAAAAATAGCAAATACAAGCAATGCAGCAGCCGGCCATTCTTTATTTTTCAGGGAGGCATTTACCGAAGCCAGGCAAAGTATAATCATCAGCTCATTCATCTGGATAAATTGAGTGTGATACCAGAAGAAACGAAATGAGCAAAGCACTCCAAAAATAAGTGCAATATTTATTTTTTTATCATCGGATATAAAATAGTGAAGCACTTCCCGGGCAAGCCCAATAAAAAGCAGGAAGAGCAAAAAGTTAACAAACGTATAAATGGATGCTGCCACTTTCAAAGGAACTAATGCAAATAGTTGGAACAGCATAGCTGCAAAGGGCGGGTATATATAGCGTTCCGCACCTCCTGTACGATTATATAGATCGGCACCTGAGGTGAAGTTGTGGCCTGCTGTCCAGAATACAGTAAAATCACTATCTATCCTAATGCTCCGGCTATTCAAAATGGAATATACCACCACAAAAGCAAAAAGCGCTATCCAAAGCAGTGAATATTTCCAGTCGGATAAACGATTCGTATCGATTAAGAAATATCTCTTTATAGCCGTTTTCCACATACTACAAAAGTATGTAAAGCAACTAACCTGGAATATTCTGTGCTAATAAATAATACTTTCGCAGTATAAATGCTCACCGGAGGTATGAATAGGATATATAAATTTCTTTCAACCATTTTTCTAAACTACAAGTGGTATTTTGGAACAGTAATTCTGTTGGCTATCATTGTTTCTGTGCAACACTACATCTATACTCCCCCTATAGGCAGCGTAGATGCAAAGTATGGCTATACGCACTATAATAATTATATCATCTTCCAGCAATCGTTTTTTCATCTCATTCAGCATAAAGATTTATTTGCGGGTTATCAAAATGAGTATTACGATTTATATAAATATACTCCTACGTTTGCCTTACTAATGGCTCCTTTTGCCTGTTTACCAAATATAGCAGGCTTAATTTTATGGAATATTCTAAACGGCATTGTTTTGTTTTATGCTTTTTGGAAATTCCCCTTCAGCACTGATAAAAAAAAGCTATTTGCCGTAGGTTTTATTTTGGTTGAAGCGCTTACCTCATTAATGATATCCGAAACCAATTGCCTGATTGTAGGACTTATGATGTTATCATTTATTGCAGTTGAAAAAAGAAATACAGCTCTTGCCACATTCCTCATTATACTATCCATTTTTATAAAGCCTTTCGGACTTGTTGCTTTTTCATTCTTCCTGTTTTATCCCGGAAAATGGAAAGCTGCCGGGTACTCACTTTTATGGTTTGCTATACTATTTATTTTGCCTTTACTAGTTGTATCACCGCATGAATTGATGGAGATATATAAAAGCTGGACGATGACATTGAAGAATGACCACGATACTTCTTATGGAATATCGGTGATGGGTTGTATGAATAGTTGGTTTGGTATTAACGACAGATACTATAGCCTTTCTATTGGTACATTACTTTTAATATTTCCATTACTACGTTATAAATCTTACATCTATTCATCATTCCGACAAACCATCCTTGCCCTTTTATTGATATGGGTAATTATTTTTAATCATAAAGCCGAATCGCCGGGGTTTATTATTGCCATTGCAGGAGTTGCTATATGGTTCTCGCAATCATACTCCAAATTTAATATAGCATTGATGGTACTTGCTTTCCTATTTACCATTATGTCGCCAACAGATTTGTATCCCCGGTTTATCCGGTTACAATTCTTTATGCCCTACTGTATAAAGGCTGTGCCCTGTATCCTTATCTGGATAAAAATATGGATTGAGTTAATGACCCGTGATTATTCTATTACCAATTTGCCCTCTGATATTGGGGCTCCCGTAGTTGAAAACACTCGATAGATATATACTCCAGCAGGCTGAGAACTCAAATTAATGTTGAATGTTGAGGTTTGAATGTTGAATTGGGAATACACTTGTTGCCCTAATACATTATAAACGGCTACTGCCCACTGACCACTAACCACTGACCACTGCAATGTAAAGTTGCCATTGCTTGGGTTAGGATACACACTAATAGACGGACTAGAAGAGATGGTTGCGATTCCTGCAACACTTTCATCAGATATATTAATATTGTCGATATATAGTGGTGAGCCATTACCCGAACGGTTCTCGAAAGAGAATAATACATTGTTCATGCCTGCTATAGCCGGAATATGGAGGGTATCCGTTCTCCAATTGGTTGATGAAGGAATAAAACAACCTATATTATTGGTATCTGATGTTACATAGTTGCCGGTTGTACCCAGAGTTAATTCTCCTTTCATATAGATAGGAATAAACGTAGCCCCACAATCGGTAGAATAATAAATAGCCAGTGTATCGCTGAACACAGTGCTATATGGAGCATAGGCTACATCAAAATACATTTCAGGGTGAGGTGTATTGGTGAAATCAAATTTTGGTGAATATATCTGCTGCCGTTGCCCAATAACATCAGTACCTGCTTTACCCGGAGGAGCATAATCCTGGTAGCCCTGGCAATTATTAAAATACATGCATTGACCGCTTTTGCCAAATCCACCGAGCCCGGTATTCAATTGCCAAACGTAACTATAAAAGTTCGGATTGTTAATGGTCCATCCCGTAGGAGGGAATTGCGGCGATTCGAACCCCTGATGAAATGGTAATGCTGTTGCAGAATCAACCGATATATAGGCATGCCTTACCAATGTATCAGTACCTTTTGTATCACCAATTATTTCGGTTACATCATACGTTCCTGCATCATTATAAACAACAGTGGGATTAACTGCAGAAGAAGTGTTTGGATTTCCGCCGGGGAAAAGCCATTTACGGGTAGTAACAGATAAATTAGAAGGTATCACACTTTGGTCAGTGAATTGAACACTCATGCCCTTACACCCAAATGTTGGAGTAGCCACAAAATAAGGAGAAGCCGCGGGAGGTTCAATTCCTATAAGAGCTTCGTTCCACCAGTTAAAATTATATCCGCCTGCATCCAGCGCACTCAGGGTATACCATCCATCATCACCTCCACCCCATCCCCAATTCATATCGAATGTGTTATTGCCTGAGTTGTATCCGTCGCACACCCATGTATGGCCTGATTCATTATTAATAGAATCCCATCCTACATATTCTATTGGGCGGCCATTGTTTAATTCATTCTCAATAATCGATTGCCAGTTGGCCATACTATATTTTGATTGATACAAGCCTTGAATGGTAGTAGGATTATAGCCGAAGTATCTTACAAATGCAACCTGCGCACACACGGGGTAGTCGCCGGTAACAACCCATGAACCGCTCTCTATACTATAATCCATATTTACACTAACCCCGCAATCGTACATTAATTTGGCAACCTGGTTATTTACGTTTGAAACATTCAGCGGCATAGCTGACCAGTTATAATGCGAAGTATCAAAATTGGCACTTACATACCCGACATTATTTTGGTCGCCATATGCCTGTTCATCCCAATATCCGTTTGAACCATGCCCGCTTGGGGGGTACGACCAATATTTCATAATCTGCGCCATAGCAGTTGCCACGCATCCTGTTACAAACCCGTCAGGACACATATTATTATAGGGCGGGTCTTGCGACCATATTGTTTGAACAAGAGGCCCCACAATGGAAAAAGGATTGTGCGCTTTTGCCGCACTGTTATTTATCAGCCCGGTCCATTCTCCGGTTATGCCGGCAGTGGCAACCATATTTTTTGTTCTCGCATATTCTATTTCCTGTTTGCGGCAATTTAACCACCAAGCTGCATTATTATCCTTTGGTATCAAAAAACTTCCCTTATTTGAATAACCCAATAGAGGGTGTGTAGCATCTTCGGCCGAAATAATTACAAATCCCTCGTTACTATTGATATTAAATACATAGTAAACCGGTTGTCCGCCATGCGTATATTCCGTATATACAAGGTTAAGATTAGGTGTACCCTGATGAACATTTTGAGTATAGAAATTAGCCGCAACCGTACGAGCGGTTTGTTGTGCAACCGGGTTTGAAAACAGGCTGTAACTATGCAACAATAGTACCCCTATAATTAATACATACTTTATCTTATTCATGGAAACAATTGTCGCGACTCCAAAATCGCTTGTCATGCAAATATATGAAAACTACTATTGTCATCAAAGTATTGATGCAACTATATGTTATCCGACATTTTTAAGATCATAGAGACGGCATCGCATGAGAAATCAAAAAGGCTAGCTTTTGTCCTTATATACATATATATAAATTACTGTATATGAACCAGTTAAAATATATTCTTGGATTAATTCACAATGCTGTACGGGAAAAACCCCGTATCCACTACGTAAAACACGTACGTAAAACACGTAGGTAATTTTTTAAAAATCAGTAAATGCACGGATGCTGAAAAAATGAGGGTGGTGTACTTTTGCATTATCGATTTAGCTAATTTGCCTGTCCAACCAATATTAAAGCAATATGAAAGAAACTATCTCCCTGATTGACACCATTGATGAAATTGCCACCTATGGTGCCCAAAAAGGTGTATTTCACTTAAACACAGGGAATTTCAAAATGAAAGGAAGCAAGATCTTCCTGACTGGCAAAATCAACAAAGAAGTTATTAACTTCGGTTCCTGCAGCTATTTAGGCCTTGAATTTGACGAAAGAATGAAACAAGCAGCCAAAGATGCAATTGATTGCTATGGAACCCAATTCTCTTCTTCCAGAACCTACATCTCTAACCGCTTTTATGGTGAATTAGAGTCACTTTTAAGTAAATTGTTTGATGCCCATGCCGTAGTTACTCCTACTACTACGCTGGGTCATATTGGCGCCATCCCCTTGTTCATCGGAAGCAACGATGCAGTGATATTGGACCATCAAGTACACCACTCCGTTCAAACGGCTGTAAACCTGGTTAAAGCCAAAGGCGTTCATGTAGAACTGGTACGCCACAACCGTATGGATTTGCTCGAAGAAAGAATAAAACTTCTTCGCCAAAACTATAAAAAAGTATGGTATATGGCAGATGGTATCTATTCCATGTTCGGAGATGCTACTCCCGTGGAAGAAGTATACCAACTGTTGGAAAAATATCCTGAATTTAATTTTTACGTGGATGATGCTCATGGTATGAGTTGTTTTGGCAAAAACGGAAAAGGCTATGTATTAAGCAAGAAGCCTATCCATGAAAAGATGATTATGGCTACCTCCCTCAATAAGGCATTTGCAGCAGGCGGAGGCGTTATGTTGTTTCCTACGGCAGAAATGGCACGCAGGTTCAGAACATGCGGAGGCCCTATGATTTTCTCAGGCCCTATGCAACCTTCTCAATTAGGAGCTGCTATAGCCGCAGCCAAAATCCACCTTTCCGAAGAAATTACCCTTTTACAAGACCAATTGCATGCCAGCATAAAACATGCCAATGCAATGGTTAAGAAATATGAATTGCCACTTATCTCCGAATCAGATTCCCCGATATTCTTTATTGGTGTGAGCTTACCCAAAATCGGGTACAAGATGATCAGCCGGATGATTAATGAAGGCTATTTCATGAACCTTGGCATCTTCTCAGCCGTTCCAATGAAAAATACCGGTGTACGGTTTACTATCACCCGTAACCAAAGCTTCAAAGAAATTGAAAAAATGGTAGAAGCTTTATCACGCAACCTGAGAGAAGTGCTGGTAGAAGAAAACTTTACCATTGAAGAAATTTATAAGGCTTTCAAAATGACTCCTGCAAAGGTTCAAAAGTCTGTAGAATTGGCTCCTGCCGTATTTACAGAATCAAACTTCGAAGTAATCCATTGCAAATCCATCAGTCAAATCGACAAGCAACTGTGGGATCAATTATTAGGTCAACGTGGTTCATTTAACTGGGAAGGAATGAAGTTTATGGAAAACAGCTTCACCGGTAATGAAATGGAAGAAAACAACTGGGATTTTGATTACATCATTATCAAGGATGCATTAAAAACCCCTGTTCTGGCAACATTCCTCACCACCTCCTTGTGGAAAGACGATATGCTTGCCCCGGAAAGCGTTTCATCGCAAATTGAAGCCAAACGTGCAGCGGGCGATAAATACTATTTAGTGTCCAAGGTTATTTCAATGGGTTCAAGCATTACTGCAGGTAACCATCTTTATGTAGATCGCTCTTCCGTTCTTTGGAAGGATGCCATGAACATATTGCTGGAAAAAATTACCGAACTCCAGGAAGAGTATCATGCAACCTCTACCATGCTTAGGGATTTGCCCCAAGGCGATGAAGAGTTTGATGGCTTTATGATGGAAAACGGCTACTTCAAAGTAAATATGCCTAAAAACCATAATACTGAACTTTCTACATGGACCACCCGCCAGGAATTTATGGCAACCTTGTCAAAAAGAATGCAAAAGCATATCAGGCAAGATGTTATCCACCAAGAAGATAAGTTTGAACTGAAAGTATCTAAAAATGCTACAGAAGACGAAATTAAACACTGGTATCAATTATATCTTAACGTAAAAAATAAGAGCCGTGAGTTAAACACATTCACCTTGCCTTATAAGATGTTTGATAACATTGCCAATAACCCGAACTGGGAAGTACTTACCCTCAGCTTGAAACCGGAATTTGATAATCGCGGAGAAAGAAAACCGGTGGTAGTAATGCTGAGCTATGTAACTGAAAAATCTTACAACTATATGATTGTAGGTGTAGATTATGACTTCCAGGAAGAATACAAACCCTACAGACAAGCTATGTTCAGGGCCATATTCCGTGCTAAGGAACTGGGCAAAGAAACTGTGTGTCTTGGATATTCGGCCTCATTTGAAAAGAGAAAATTTGGTGCAGAGTTAGTAGATTCAGTAGGATATATGCAGGCAAAAGACAACTATTCAATGGAAGTAATAGAGTCTATGAGCACTATACACCAAGAAAACCAACGAACATTTTAATCAGCAATTTCTAATAAAATCATGAAAAACACGAGCAATAGCAGCGCAACCAGTTTCAATGAAAAGGATTCGTTCTTATTACGATTCTTTAAATTGAGATATTCGGCTAAATACGATGCCATGATATGGGTATTTGATCCCGTTACGGCATTCATTTCAGCTGAAAAGCTTATGCTATACAGAACTAAGTTGGTTAAGGTGTTTACGATTTTTTAAATCAATCGAAGAAGTCTCAGCCCATCCTCCTCGTTAAAGAGCAAGCAAGCACTTCTTTGAAAGACTAAAAAATCTAAACTACCATACAAGGTAGATTAAAGATATTATACAGGAAACCTCGTTCGTATTTAACAGGTCGCGAATAGAGGTACTAAAGATGGCGGGAGGAATGCAAATTCCTCCCGGTCCACCTTTTAAATTATATCTTATTCAACGGTTTTTCAGAAAATCATAAATATCATTCCAGTTTCCGGCAGCCAACGCAAGATATGGCTTTAAATTATCTGCTACAGGATTAGCTTCGTACCCATTAATCCGGATTGCTTTGCAGCCCATATTTTTAGCCAATTCTATATCCGTAAACCGGTCGCCTATAACAAACGAATTTTCTAAATCATATTGCGCAGAAAAGTATTGTGTAAGCATTCCTGTGCCCGGTTTGCGTGTAGGAAAATTATCTTGTGGAAACGAACGGTCAATATATATGCCGGCAAATCTTACTCCTTCCCTCTCCAGTATTTTTAACATCATTTGGTGGGCGGGCCAGAATTTTTCTTCCGGAAAGAAATCAGTTCCGAGTCCATCTTGGTTTGTAACCATCACCAATTCGTAATCGGTCTGTGCTGCAAGATGGTGCAACGCGGTAATTGCACCTGGCAAAAATTCGAGCAATTCGATAGAATCAACCTTTTCAGTTCCCGGAGGGTCAATTATAATGGTGCCATCCCTGTCAATAAACAAAATCCTTTTCATAACACAATTTTACCAAACATGTATAGAAGCGAAAATAGTTCTTTATTTTTATCCGGATACATGCAGCCATATTCATACAAATAATGACGGTTTACCTATGATTAAGAAAATAATTATACCTTCGCACTCCACTTTGGGTAGAAAGGAGCCGCCCTGAAGTATGATTGCTTCGTACAAAATACTGGTAATGAGGCAATAAATGAAAGTGAAACCAGCTCTAAAAAATAACTAAACAAAAACAGTTCCAATGAGAACCAGGACAACAATCAATCTTTTTTTATGTTCATTTGCTGCAGCAGCATTAATGACCTCTTGCGGTGGTTCGACCGATTTTAAAACCGACGAATCTACCGGAGTTCAATATCGTTTCGTTAAGCATGCCGATACTGGTGCAAAACCGGTGGAAGGTGATATTGTACACGTAGCTATGCTATGGACTGGTAAAAATATGAAAGGAGAAGACACCACGTTCCGCGATTCGCATTTAAAAGGATTTGGTGATTCATTGGGCACTATACCGATTCCATTACGTAAAACCTTTAACGGTTGTTTGGAACAAGGCATTATGATGATGAGTAAAGGCGATAGCGCTATTTTTAAAGTGAACGCCGATTCATTATTTACAAAAACTTTCCGTTTCCCACCTGACAAAGTTCCTCCTTTTGTTAAGACCAATCCTACATTCAGCTTTGCAATCAAGCTGGTAAGCTTTCAATCACAAAAAGAACTGATGGCTGAAAGACAAGCTATGATGCAAAAACGCATGGAAGAAGCCCAAGTTAATAAAGCAAAAGAACCGGGCGATATTGCTGACTATTTGAAAAAGAATAACTCCTCAGCCAAGCCTGATGCAGACAGCATTTTCTATCTTGAAACCGTAAAAGGCAAAGGAAAACAAGTAAAAGAAGGAGATTCTATTGAAGTAGCTTACAAAGGAACCTTTTTAGACGGAGGTGTTTTCGATCCGGGGGCTGCTCCGTTGAGGATGATATACTCTAAAAATATGAGCTTAATTAAAGGTTGGGTTAACATACTTGGTAAGATGAACGAAGGTGAAAAGATAAAAGTTTTAGTACCCTCTGCTATGGCTTATGGCCCACAAGGAAGAGGTTCTATTGCACCCTATACCCCATTGGTATTTGACATGGAAATGCTAAAAGTAAAATCCAATAAATAAATATTGGCAATCCGGTATTTAGGTTGCTAACATAATAGCCTATGAAAAACATTCGTGGTGTTTCATTATTGATTGTTGCTATTTCTGTATCGGGTATTGTAAGTGCGCAGGAAAAGAGCTTTAAAACAGATGATAAAACAGGGGTTCAATACCGCTTTATTAAGCATACTAAAAAAGGGAGCCCTTATGCCGGAAAAGAATTTGCCCGGGCAGTAATCCTTTGGACCGGTCCAACTGTAAAAGGAGATAAGGATTCCGTTTACCTTGATACGCATAAAACAGGGGGCGATTCAGCCGGAGGTATTGTTATACCTGTAAAATCCATCTACAGAGGATCCTTGGAAGATGGACTAAAAATGATGATGCAGGGTGATAGCGCTGAATTTAAAATAAACGCCGATTCGCTTTACATAAAGGCTTTTCATGTAAATGCCCAACGAATACCGTATTTTATTACCAACAAAACATTATTTACATTCGCTGTTAAGCTATTAAGCTTTGAAACCAAAGATGAAATGACAGCCGGAAGACAGGCGGAAGTGAAACGATTTATGGCCAAACGTGATGCACGCAAGGGACAGGAGGTTAAAGAAATTTCAGCCTATCTCCAGCAAAATCATTTAGATGCTAAACCCGATGCTGATAGTATTTTCTATTTACAGGTTACTAAAGGAACAGGAGCCCAAGTACAAGAAGGTGATTCATTGGACATAAAGTACACCGGTATGTTTTTGGATGGAACTGTTTTCGATAAATCTGACAGGGGAGTACCTCCGGGCACTTTTAAAATACTGTATACTAAAAACATTGCGCTTATACAAGGCTGGATAAAAGTTTTAGCTCAAATGAATGAAGGAGAAAAAGTGAGGGTATTAATTCCTTCAGCTATGGCTTATGGAGTAAGGGGAGCAGCTAAAATTGAACCTTATACCCCCTTGATATTCGACATTGAGGTAGTCCGGGTTAAGTCAACTAAATAAATCTACGTGAACCCATCTAAGCGGTTTGTTCTCCTTATTATAATTAGTGTTTCCTCCGTATTTAAAGCCGCTGCGGGAAACATGGATAAAGAATACAAAACAGACCCTGCCACTGGGGTAAAATATCTTTTCTTTAAGCAGGACAAAAAGGGCATTAAGCCAGTGATGGGTGATATGGCTTATGTGCGCATTGTATATAAAACAGAAAAAGACTCCCTCCTATTTGATTCACATATCAATGGCCGGCCTGATTCAACCAGCATTATCCCACTCACCCTAAAATCCATTTTTTCCGGTTCCCTCGAACAAGGCATTACCCTTATGGCAAAGGGCGATAGTGCAAGTTTCCTTATCAGTGCCGATTCCGTTTACCTGAAGCTTTTTAAGCAAAAAGCGCTTCCACCATACATTAAGCAGGGTTCGAAACTTAAGTTTTACATTAAGCTGGTAAAAATTGAAACCCCTGATCAATTAAAGGCCCGGGAATATGGTATAATATTACAACGGAGGGCAGACATGGAAAAAATGAAAAATGCCGAAGCTGATTCTATCAGGCGGTATTTAACCATGGAAAACATTCAGGTTAAGCCCACCATGATAGATAGCCTGTATATCCTGGAACGGAAAGGTACCCCAGGCAGACCCATTAATGAAGGTGATTCTGTTGAACTGAAATATACCGGTATGTTTTTAAATGGAAAAATTTTCGATCAGTCAGACAGGGGTGATGGAGGACCCGGAACCTTTAAGATACTTTACCGGCATAATGCAAAACTGATAACAGGCTGGTTAGATCTACTGGAAACCCTGCACCAGGGTGAAACAGTGCGGGTTTTAATACCCTCTTCATTAGCGTATGGCTCTTATGGAGCAGGTAAGGATATCAAACCCTTTACTCCTCTGCTTTTCGAAATAAAAGTGATAAAAGTGAGCTCCCCTTTCGAACAATAAAAAAGGGTAAGCTACTTACATCGCACCGCTCAACCACAGTACCCTTGCTCTCTTCCGAACCTGGGGGAGTTATGCAGGAGCTGGTCGTATAAGGCTTACCCGCCGCAAAAGTAGCCAAATTTGATTTGCAAAGCCTGCCTCATTAAATATTCATTAACTTAAAGTATCTTTGTATCATACATCTGCTCCCTGCATAAGTGGGATACAAGCGGTAATCCGTCCATAATGACTAAACTGAAAAAAGATTTTTACGGGTTTTTGGCTCAAACCAGCAAAACCCCTGTAGGACTTGAAATTGCCAGCGCAAAAGAGATATGGCTGAAAGACATGAAAGGTAGAAAATACCTTGACCTTATTTCGGGCATCGCCGTAAGCAACCTGGGGCACGGGCACCCAACCATAATAAAAGCTATTAAACAACAGGCTGACAAACACACCCATGTAATGGTTTATGGGGAATATATCCAATCGAGCCAGGTGCAGTTTGCAAAAAAAATATGCAGCCTGTTGCCTAAATCGTTAAACTCTGTTTACTTTGTAAATTCGGGTAGCGAAGCCGTTGAGGGAGCGCTTAAACTGGCCAAACGATATACCGGGAGAATGGAAATAGTATCGTTTACAAATGCCTATCATGGATCTACTCACGGTTCGCTGAGTGTAATGGGCCACGAAACGCTGAAAAGACCATTCAGGCCCCTATTACCGGGGATAACTATATTACCATATAACGACACGCAAGCTTTAAAGAGCATTACAAAAAAAACGGCCTGTGTAATTATTGAACCGATACAAGGCGAAGGCGGCACCATTGTCCCTACAAAGGCATTCTTACAAGCGCTTGAAAAACAATGCCGGAAAACAGGCGCCCTGCTAATTGCCGATGAAATACAAAGTGGTTTTGGACGTACGGGCAAGTTATTTGCATTTGAACATTTTGATATAAAACCGGATATAGTAACTATTGGTAAAGCCCTGGGAGGCGGATTACCATTGGGAGGTTTCATCGCTACCCGTGAAATAATGCAAACACTTTCCGATAACCCCGTTTTGGGGCATATTACAACCTTTGGCGGTCATCCGCTTTGTTGCGCCTCGGGCCTGGCAGCCTTAGAAGTAGTGCTAAAAGAACGATTGCATGAAAAAGCTGCTAAAAAAGAAAAGCTATTCAGAAGTTTACTCAAACACCCGGCTATTAAAGAAGTACGGGGAAAAGGACTGATGCTCGCCATTGAATTTAATGACGAAAACCTTTGCAAAAAAGTAATTGATAAGTGCCTTTCATACGCATACTCATCTGGTAAAAAAGGTATCATTGCCGATTGGTTTTTATTCCGCCCCGGTGCTATGCGAATTGCTCCTCCGCTCATCATAAAAGAAAAAGAAATCAAATATGCCTGTTCGGTAGTAATAAAAGCTATAAAAGAAGTAACATCATCAAACTGATTCCCATGAATGTATTAATCATAGAAGACGAAAAATCGCTGGTTAAAGAAGTGCAGGAATTTCTGAAAAAGGAAGGGTATGTGTGTGAGGTGGCACATAACGGGAAAGAAGCCTCGGAAAAAATATTTGTAAATCCCTATGATTTTATATTGCTCGATTTAGGGCTACCCGATTATGAGGGATTGCAATTATTGAAAGAAGCCAAAGAAGCAGGTCAGGAAGCCGCTATTATTATTCTAACTGCTCGTGGCAGCACTGACGATAAAATTAAAGGGCTTGACCTGGGTGCTGACGATTACCTGGCAAAACCATTCTCCCTGCTTGAACTTTCTTCGCGCATGCAGGCCATTATACGGAGGAAACATGGCCTGAAAAAGAATGTGGTGGAAATAGGGGGCTTTAAAATAGACCTGACTAACCGGTTGGTGAATTTTAATAACACCTCCATCAGTCTTACTAAAAAGGAATTCGACATTCTGCAATATCTTATTATCAACAAAAACCGCATTGTAACACGCATACAGCTTACCGAACATATTTGGGACAGCGCCCTTGAAGTGGACTATGATTCAAATTATGTAGATGTCCACATAAAAAATTTGCGCAAGAAACTGAGCCAGCATGCGCCCGTTGACTGGATTGAAACGGTGCGCGGCATAGGGTACCGACTTAATTTAGCCTGATATAAACTAACCTGCTATGAAGCTCTACTATAAGCTTACCCTTATAAATGCAGTATCGCGTATACTGATAGTAGTTGCTTTTATCTTTTTTGTCCCGCCACTTATTTATAAAGCTGCCATTCAGCATACGGATGATCTGTTAGCTAAGCGCGAAACAGAGTTTGTTCATATTATGAATAAAATGGGAATAAATAAATTCATCCAGGCCGAATCGGACAGTACCTATGCGGATTATACCATTTTTAAAGAAAATTATATATCCATAGAACCTATAAAGAAGGCTGTATCGGATACCATTGTAACAGGACGCAGAGATATTGAGGGCGATACGGTAGAGGCTCGCATTTTGAAGCATTCATTTAAATATGAAAACACCAACTACCTCCTCGAAATTGGACAAAGCCTGCAATATGTCCACGATTTAAGACTTATCCTGATTACGGTTGCACGATATATATTGTTAGGTGTAATTTTACTTACCGTATTTGTCGATTTTTCAGTATTGCAGTATTTACTGCGCCCATTACAAAAGATAGAAGCCAAGTTGAAAGGAATAAAAACGCCGGAAAAATTCGACTATTCGCTGGTAAGAACCACCACCACCGATTTCCGTTACCTGGACCGTACCATCCGCAACATGATGCGTAAGATCCGTAATACATTCTACATTGAAAAAGAATTCATCGCCAATGTGTCGCATGAACTGCTGACCCCTGTCTCTATTTTGCAAACACGGCTTGAAAATATGCTGGAAGCAGGCAATCTGAGCGAGGAAACAGAAACAAAAATTATTGAATCGCAAAAAACACTGGGTAGATTAAAGCAAATAATACGCGCCCTGTTGCTTATTTCGCAAATAGAAAATAGCCAGCCTCCTAAAGAAGACAGGGTTAATATTGGGGAACTGCTAGAGGAATTAAAATCGGAAATAGAAGTACAACTGGTTGAAAAAAACATTAAACTTCAATTAACCATAAAAGACAATTTCACCTTTGCCCCTGCTAACCGCTCGCTGCTATTTACACTATTCTTCAACCTGGTAAATAATGCCGTGAAATACAACAAACCTAATGGCACAATAGAGATAGTGGCTGAAAAATTAAAAAGCGAATACCAAGTTCAAATTCATGATACAGGTAAAGGTATTGCACCGGAAAATATCAATTCCATTTTCTACCGGTTCAAAAAGTTTAATGCATCCGAAACAGAAAGTTACGGGCTTGGACTGGCATTGGTTAAAACCATTGCCGATTTTCATGATCTAAGCACAAAGGTCGAATCGAAAGAAGGTGAAGGCTCTATCTTCACCGTTAGCTTCAAACTATGACTTTGCCTTTAAACGAGCTAAAAGATTTTTTGGACGAGAAGTACGAATTATACAACCGTCCTTCATTTATCGAACATGATCCTATAGCTATCCCGCATAAATTTACCCGCAAAGAAGACATTGAAATTGCAGCATTCTTTTCCGCAACCATAGCCTGGGGACAGCGACCAACTATAGTCAAAAATGCAAACAAGCTGATGGAACTGATGGATGATGCCCCTTATCAATTCATCATGAATGCTGAAGAAAGCGATTGGAAGCATTTTAAAGGATTTGTCCATAGGACATTTCAATATGCAGATACAACCTATTTTCTCCAATCGTTGCAACATATATACAGGAATTATGGTGGGCTTGAAAAAGTGTTTTCTACTAAAAGCAAGAAAGACACAAAAGACGGTATTATACATTTCCGCAAGGTTTTCCTTGAAATAAACCCCGATACCAGGACTGCCAAACACATAGCCAACATTGAAAAAAATTCTTCAGCAAAAAGAATTAACATGTTCCTCCGTTGGATGGTAAGAAACGACAAGCGCGGCGTTGATTTCGGAATATGGAAAAGCATTTCCCCTGCACTTTTATATTGTCCGCTTGATCTCCATTCAGGTAGGGTTGCCAGAAAATTAGGGCTATTAACCCGTAAACAGGATGATTGGAAAGCTGTGCATGAACTAACCGAAAACTTGCGGAAACTCGATCTCAACGATCCTGTAAAATATGATTTTGCGCTATTCGGGTTAGGCATTTTTGAGCAATTCTAACCCGCATTTTTAAACTTTCATCGATGAAAAGCCTCCAATTAACGAGTTATTAAGACAGTCTTCATATATATACTATATCTTCGCTTTTGTTAACCAAAAATGTAAATAATGTTAAACTTTAAACCCTCTTTAAATATGAAAAAGTATCTTGTATTAATATCGGTTGTGCTTATTTCGTATACAATGAAAGCCCAATTTACTTTTGGAGTGGATGGCGGCTTATCTATACCCTCCAGCAATTATGGCTCTTCCGCTGGAACTACTTACAATTCGGGAGGTACTGTCAGTGGCTACGCAAAAATAGGCTCGTGTTATGATGCCTTTGTAGGATTTAAATTTATACCTATCATTGGAGTAATGGCACAGTATGGCGTGAATAATAACGCATACGATGTAGGTAAATTTAATAGTTCAGGAAGTTCCACTGTTACTGTAAGTGGCGGAGATAAGATTGCTTCCTATCTCATAGGTCCTTATTTGTCTATTAAATTAGCCAATATAAAACTGGAAGCAAAATTACTCGGAGGTATTGTTTCAAGCAATTATCCTACTATCACCGAAAGTAGCACTGCTAATGGAACATACAACTCAGTGGTCAACTCTTTCAGCACCGGAAATAATTTTGGCTTTTGTGCCGGCGCTAAAATTAAATTTATGGTTGCCCGTATAGTTGGAATTGGCCTGGGCGTTGATTATTTAGCTTCCGATGCTAGTTTCAAAGGAGTTTCTAACACCAATTACAACTCCCAAACGGTAGAGAATAACTATAAAATGTCAGTTGGCATATTTCAGGCAACCCTGGGTGCATCACTGGATTTCTAAAAAATCATATCTTATTATTTATCAAGCTCTTAGATTAAATCCTAAGGGCTTTTTCCTTTATAATCGTTTATCTATCCAAAATTTGTACGTTTGTACTAAAATAACCAAGTTATGAAAAAGGGATATATCGTTCTTATAGCAGTAGTAGTATTCATTCTAATTATTTTCTCATGGGTAAAAGGAATCTACAACAATATGGTTACCCAGGATGAGGCCGTTACAGCCCAATGGCACCAGGTAGAAACCCAATACCAACGCAGGATGGATTTGATACCTAACCTTGTAAATACAGTTCAGGGATATGCCAATTTCGAAAAATCTACCCTAACAGATGTAATCAATGCCAGAGCTAATGCCACTAAAGTTACTATTGACCCAAGTCATCTTGATGCAGCAAGTTTGCAACAATTTCAACAAGCACAATCGCAAGTAAGTTCTTCACTTTCCCGCCTGCTCGTTTCAGTAGAAAAATATCCTGATTTGAAAGCCGACCAAAACTTCTTATCCTTACAGGCCCAACTGGAAGGAACCGAAAATCGAATTGCTACTGAAAGACGCCGTTTCAATGAGGTTGCTCAAGGATTTAATACTTATATACGTCGTTTTCCACAAAATATTTTTGCAGGAATGTTCGGTATGCAATCGAGGGCTTATTTTGAATCGGATGAAGCTGCTTCAAAAGCTCCTGTAGTGAATTTTCCTAATAATAAATAAGGAAGAATCAGAGCATCTTTTTTATTCGTTCCATTACTACTTCGTATTCAAAGCCTTTTTGAATGGCGTAGTTAAGCAGCTTTTGAACGGCCGGAGAAAATATATCATCGGTTATGTACGTATCGCCAATTGGTTTAGCCTGTATTTGCTTCCATTTTCTCAGAAGCAATTTATCCAGCACTTGTAAATAATCTTCGTTTTCTATTTCATGCAAGCCTTTTTCCAGCATCTCTTCTCCGATGCCCTGCTTCTTCAGTTCCATCTCTATTTTTCTTTTTCCCCATTTTTTATTGCGGAATTTACCCCTTGCATAGGCTAATACATAACGTTGTTCATTTAAGAAGCCTTCATCCTGCATTTTTTGAATAACTATGAGGATTTTATCTTCAAGTATGCCAATTTCCGTCAATTTCTTGCGAACCTCTTTACTACTTCGCTCACGCAGGGCACAATATTTACGGATTCTTAGCAATATAGCTCCGTCTGAAAGGTTTTTTTTCGTTCTTTTGTCCATTATTTATCTGTCCTTTAGCGGATAAATTTATTGCATTTTATGCTGGAACGTATCAGGAATTTTCTCGGAACAAAAAATAATATGTCATTTCTTGACCACCTGGAAGCATTAAGGTGGCACATTATCAGGTCGGTCATTGTGCTTTGCATTATTACCGGGGTGATGTTCTTTTTCAACGATTTTGTTTTCAACGTTATCCTTTTCGGACCCACAAAACCTTCATTTCTTACCTACCGGGCACTTTGCCACCTTTCACGGATGCTGAATCTGGGTGGTGATTTGTGTATGGATCAGGTGAACATAACCCTCATCAATACGGTAATGGCGGGGCAACTTATGATGAGCATTTGGGGGACTTTTGTGGCAGCGTTGATACTTACAATCCCTTATATACTATGGGAATTATGGCGATTTATAAAACCGGCGATGAAAGAAAAAGAATTGAAATCGGCAAGAGGTTTTGTGGTTGTAAGCAGTCTATTATTTCTTATGGGAGTGTGCTTCAGTTATTACATTGTAGTACCCTGGACAGTTAGTTTTCTAAGCCGTTTTCAGATGAGCGGTACAATAGTGAAAAACTATATCGATGTGCGATCATATATTTCTATGGTTACAACCCTGGTCTTTTGGTCGGGCGTAATCTTTGAATTGCCTGTGGTTTCTTATATCCTTACCAATATTGGTCTCATTTCCCCCTCTTTTCTGAAAAAATACAGGCGCCATGCCGCTGTTGTCATACTTATTGTGGCTGCCCTGATTGCCCCGCCCGATGTAGCCTCGCAGGTTATTGTATCTATTCCGCTGTTTATATTGTTCGAAGTAAGTATATTAGTATCCAAATATGCAGAACGCAAGAAAAAAATTAAAACGAGTTAATACAAAATATTATGAATAAAATTCTTATAACAGGTGGCGCCGGGTTTATCGGTAGTTCGCTGGCAGAAAAATTAGCTGCCGACAAAAATAATTCACTTGTTATTATTGATAATCTGGCTACCGGGAGCATCGACAAAATACCCCAATCGCCTTATGGCAATGTGCGTTTTATTAAGTGCGATGTAAATGAATGGAGGGATGTTGCGGGCATTATGTATTCCCAGTCGTTCGATTATATATTTCATTACGCCGCATTGGTTGGTGTTACCCGTACTCTTGAAAATCCGGTAAAAGTGCTGAATGATCTTTCCGGCATACACCATCTGCTGTCTTTAGCTAAAAACTGTGGGGTAAAAAGGGTTTACTTTTCATCATCATCTGAAGTATATGGGGAATCGGTACATTTTCCTCAACATGAAGAAACTACGCCCCTAAACTCGCGTCTTCCTTATGCTATTGTGAAGAATGCAAGCGAATCGTACCTAAAAGCCTTCCAACAGGAATATGGTCTTGAGTATACTATTTTCAGGTTCTTTAATACCTATGGGCCGCGCCAGACAAAAGATTTTGTGATTTCAAAATTCATTGCGCGCGCATTGAAAAATGAACCCATAGAATTATATGGCGACGGCTTGCAAACCCGCACTTTCTGCTATATTGATGATAATGTAGATGCCTGTGTCAGTGCATTCAACAATAACTTATATGTAAACGATGTAGTTAACATTGGCGGCGACCAGGAAATACATATTGCCGATATTGCAAAAACAATTGTTAAACTAACTAATTCCAAGTCCGAGATTCTTAACATCCCTCCATTGGCTGAAGGCGATATGACACGCCGCAAGCCTGATATTACCCGCATGCGGAGGCTGCTTTCAAGAGAACCTGTAACACTTGAGGAAGGCTTGAAGAGGATTCTAGACGATACCCGGTTTATATTATAAAGCAAGCAGTAGTGAACATACCTGAATCGATACAGGAAAGGATAAAAAAAGAAATAACCATTTTTTGCAAAAGCCTTCCTGCTGAGCCCCGCGAGTTATATGAGCCTATGCAATATATGCTTTCGATAGGCGGGAAAAGCCTGCGTCCTTCATTGTTGCTGCTGACTTGTAAAATGTTTAAAGGGCAAGCGAAAGATGCTTTGCCGGCTGCTATTGCCATTGAGCTGTTTCATAACTTCACCCTGATACACGATGACATTACGGATAATTCTCCCTTGCGACGTGGCAAACCAACTGTTCATGTAAAATGGAACAGCAATGTTGCCCTACTAAGCGGCGATGCATTATTGATAAAAGCTTATCAACAACTAAATAAAACGTCCGCGAAATATCTTCCTGCTATTTTCACCTTGTTTAATGATGCTGCGCTGAAAGTATGCGAAGGACAACAATTTGATATGGAGTTTGAAACGAAAACGAAGGTAAGCATAGATGATTACCTGAACATGATAAGTATGAAAACGGCTGCCTTATTTGCTGCCTCCATGGCTATGGGCGCCATTACCGCTGGCTCTTCCAAAGCCGATTGTAATCGCATGAAAACTACAGGTGAAAGCCTCGGAATGCTTTTTCAATTAAAGGATGATGTGCTTGATGTGTTTGGTAAACCGGGCAAAACCGGCAAACAAATAGGCGGCGATATTATCCAAGATAAAAAAACATTTCTGCTGTTGAAAGCCTTTGAGCTAGCTAAAGGAAAGACAAAGACGGAACTTAATTCGTTGATCGGAAATACAAAAATTTCTGCTACAGACAAAGTGCAACGAGTTAAAAATATATATAAAGATTTAGGGGTGGAAGAACACGCCAATAGCCAGATGCAACTATATTACAGAAATGTAAAGAAGTTACTTAGCTCTGTTAAAGCACCTGAAAAAGATATTCTGCTCAACTTGACAGAAGCCTTGCTTGATAGAGAAGTGTAAGTATTAGTTACTTCCTGTCATTTCCCTAACCACCCTGGCCAGCCACTTAACCATCAAAAGCATAATGACAGCAGAGAAGATTGCTGAGAAAAATAAAATAAGGAAGTAATTGCCTTTATCATCAAACTTATCCCAAAGGCTTCCCATCAACCCCGATATTTTTCCTGCCATAGAATTTACCAGGAACCACGCACCCATCATTAAGGCAGTAAGGCGTGCAGGAGCCAGTTTAGATACCATGGATAACCCGATAGGACTGATAAGCAACTCTGCAACGGTGAATATGGCATAGGTGCTGAGCAACCAGCTCATACTGGTTTTATCTACATAAATATTGGTACTCTTCACCGCAAAATACATGGTGAGGGAAGATAAACCTGCAATTATCATACCCATGCTGATTTTGAACGGGGTATTTACCTCCATCTTTCTTCGTTTCAAAAAGCCGAACAGGCCAATTACCAGGGGAGTAAAAATTACAATGTAAATAGGGTTAGCCGATTGATATAATTCCGGCGATATCAGGTTTTCCTTTTCACCTTTTTGAGGCCATTCTGATCTAGGAAGATTTTGTAGATAAGGGTCTGTACCTTTCACTTCAATCGTATTTCCTTTACTATCCAGTTGAGCTACAAAACGGTCATTTATTTTATCAACTGTCATCGAATCGGAACTAACTGTTTGTAGCATACCAACAGGTTTTGTCCATTTTACTCCTGCCGCAGGCATGTGGCGATTAGTGTATTGATCGGCCCAGATAGTGAGGGCCGTACTGTTTTGATTATAAATCACCCAGAAAACAATGCTGACAATAAAAAATGAAAACAACGCTCCAAGTCCCTTTTTATCATCCTTATGGGCTGTAAAATAAAGACGAGCATAGAAAAAGACAATAGGAATACAGGCAAAAAAGAAGGCATCATTAGTTACAGTATGGAGTAAAGGATGTCCTATCCAGCTGCTCATATTCCATCCAATAGCGCCTGTTATAATGGCAGGTACAAACACAAGCAAAAAGATCCTTGATAAAGGCATATCTTCTTTCTGAACAGGTTTTACCACATCCCCATCTTTTACATGTTTCATCATAGAAATGAATACGCAAAGACCGATAACCATACCCACGCCTGCAGCGGCAAAAGCATAGCCCCATCCATAATTATTACGTAACAAAGCTGCCACAAAGTTGCAGAAAAACGCACCTATATTAATACCCATGTAGAATATATTATACGCCACATCCTTCTTAGGTTTTAGGTCTTCTGCATTGTATATGTTCCCCAGCAGTGTACTGATGTTCGGTTTAAAAAACCCATTGCCAATAATAATTAACCCCATCGATACATACATAGCTATATCACTTTGGAAGGCCATGCCAAAATACCCACAAGCCATTAAGGAACCTCCTATTATAATGGCTCTACGATACCCTAAAAAGCGGTCAGCAATAAGGCCGCCTATAAATGGAGTGAGATAAACGAGTGCAATGTAAGAACCTACAATATCGGCAGCCACCGTGGCATCGAATCCCTTCCCGCCATGTTTACGCGGGTCTATCAAGTAAAGGAAAAAAATACCTACCATCAGGTAATAACCAAAACGTTCCCACATTTCGGTCATAAAGAGAACCCATAATGCTTTTGGATGACCTTTTCTTACAGTAATTTCTGCCATGATTTGTAGTTTTTGATTCCGTCAAATATAGAGATTATTTCATGTAGCACTTAAAATCCTAGTTTCTCCTGCAATTTTTTTTCTATTTCACGGAAATCTTTATTTTCGTATTTCCTTGCACCATAAAAATCAATTCCCATGGAAGAAGAAAAACAATTTAAGCCTTTTATTTCAGCAAGCGATTTTATTCCTGAGTTTACCTTACGATCCATTATACTTGGGGCCATCTTTGGAGTTATATTCGGGGCAGCATCTGTTTATTTAGGATTGAAAGTAGGGTTAACGGTAAGCGCTTCTATACCTATTGCTGTGCTTGCCATCTCGGTGTTTAAAAAATTAGGCAAAGCCAGTATCCTTGAAAGTAATATTGTACAAACCATTGGTTCGGCTGGCGAATCGGTTGCTTCGGGTGTTGTATTTACCATACCTGCTTTACTCTTCCTGGCAGGCGGAAAAGATTACTTCCACTACTTCCAGATTTTTGTGTTGGCCCTTGCCGGCGGAATTTTAGGTGTGCTTTTTATGATTCCGCTTCGCCGTTCGCTCATTGTAAAAGAGCATGGTAAACTCCCCTACCCCGAAGGCACCGCTTGCGCTGATGTATTGGTGGCTGGAGAAAAAGGTGGCAAGCTCGCTCAAAAGGTATATTACGGGGTGGGCATTGCTTTCCTCTACAAATTACTTATGTCCATTCTAGGTTTTTGGAAAGATGTACCCACTTATATTTTCGGAAAAAATTCAGCTCTACCCAATGCAACCCTAAGCGGTGAAATAACCCCCGAATTACTCGGTGTAGGGTATATTATCGGTCCCCGTATTGCCGGTATTATGGTGGCAGGTGGGGTGCTTTCATGGTTTGTACTGATACCACTAATCACCATGTTAGGTAGCGGACTTACAACCGTTTTCCCTCCCGAGGCTACACAACTTATTTCGCAAATGACACCCGACCAGATATGGGGACGCTATATCCGTTATATCGGAGCGGGAGCGGTTACTTTTGGCGGGCTAATGACTTTGATTAAAACATTGCCCACTATCATTAGCGCTTTTCGTGATTCATTTAAAGATTTAAAAGAAAGCAGGAACGAAAAAGCAGTAGAAAAATCACGCACAGAAAAAGATATTCCATTGATATATGTATTGGTAGGAAGCGTAGCGCTTGTTGTGTTTATGTCTCTCATTCCGAATATTCCCACTAATTTTCTTTCTGCCATTATGATTGTTGTATTCGGTTTCTTTTTTGTTACCGTATCATCACGCATTGTGGGGCTGATAGGTTCTTCTTCTAATCCAATTTCCGGTATGACGATTGCTACGCTTATGGCCACATCATTGATTTTTGTAGGTATTGGTTGGACAGGCGACGTATACCAACCGATTGCATTGGTAGTAGGTTCTATTGTTTGCATTGCTTCAGCTAACGCAGGAGCCACTTCACAAGATTTGAAGACGGGATATATTTTAGGGGCTACACCCATAAAGCAGCAATTAGGATTAATAATTGGGGTGCTTGCATCTACCGTAGCGGTTGGATTTACCCTTACCCTGTTAGAACATAACATTGGTATCGGCTCACCCACACCGGAACATCCACATCCATTACCCGCACCACAGGCAACACTTATGGCAACGGTTATAAAAGGTTTGTTAAGTCATAATCTCCCTTGGGGGCTGGTGCTTACAGGCATGGGAATTTCAGCCGTAATGGAACTATGCGGAGTAAGTTCCTTGGCTTTTGCTGTAGGCGCCTATCTGCCGCTTTCCAGCACTACGCCCATATTTGCAGGAGGTATTGTAAAATGGCTGGTAGAACGGAAAACTAAGGCCGGCGAAACAGAATCGGATATTGGTCCCGGGGCATTATTCAGTTCGGGCCTGATTGCAGGCGGAGCTATTACCGGAATTATTATTGCCATTTTAATTGGGGTGAATATGGGCACAGGAGCCGATGGCAAACCCGTATCATTGGCAGATAAACTTAGTACTGGCATGGGTGATAGCATGGGTGCCTGGGGCGATTTGGTTTCGTTGGGCTTTTTTATGCTGCTTGCTTTTATTTTATATAAGTATGCAACGGGCAAAAAAGAACAACAATTATCATAACGGATGTAAAACTGAGAATATTATTGAGACTGCTTCGTTCCTTACAATGACGAATGCTCTTAGTATTAAGTCATTGCTTATCATCAATAAATATTCATGCAACACAATGGAAAAATATTCATATAAAGACTTTGCATTAAACAAGTCATTTGATTTAGGAACAGTAACCCTATCTGAACAGGAAATTATTGATTATGCCAAACTGAATGACCCATTACCAATCCATATTGATAAAGACGCTGCACTTAAAAGCATATTTAAAGGGCTTGTGTCCAGCGGTTCACAAATCCTGAATACCTTTCATGTAAGGAGTTGGATAAAAATGTTTGGAGAATCTATTATTTGTGGGCTTGAAATAAATAACTGGAAACTCTTAAAACCGGTTTATGCTAACCAAGCCATAAAAGGGAAGGTAACTATTGCCTTTTTTAAACCAAATCCTGAAAAGAAGCATTGTGTAATTACATGGCATTATGAATTTGCCGATGAAAAAAGCGGTGAGCTTGTGCAAGCCCTCGATATTACGGTAATGCACAGGATAGATTAGCGCATAAATATCTTTCTTACTTCTAATCCCATGTCCGGATAATCCGTAATAATCCCATCAACACCCATTTTTATATGGGCAAGCATATCTGCTTTTTCATTTTCCGTCCACACCCACGATTTCATTCCCAATGCATGAATATGCTTCACCCAGCGCTCAGAGGTAAGCTTATAGTAAGTGCCGCAGGTATGGGGAGTAAACGTTAAAGTCTTCATTCTCCGCTTAATTGTTCGAGGGCTGCGTACCAACATCCCCAACATAATACCCGGGTTATTCTTATGAATAATATTCAGCGGGCGCATATCGAAAGACTGGATGAGTATCCGGTTATGGATGTTAAAGGGTTTTAACTCATCCAAAACCAGTTTCACAAAATCTTTTGGAGGAGGGTGCAGTTCATTGTCAGTAATCCAGCTGCTTTTTATTTCGATGATATAGAGGGGTAAGGGGAGTTTGTTTTTTTGTAATGTATCTTCCACTTGCTGAATAACTTCCGACAATAAGGGCTTATACGCGGCTATCTTTTTTTGTTTCGCAAAATCGGGGTGGCCTCGCAACCCGCAATCGTATTGCTTTATGCTGGCATAATTCATACGGTAAAGATTCTTCCTTCTTAAAAAACTTACCTTAGAAAGATTTGGCTTAGTGCATGTTTTTGGATTCATCCAGGGCTCGTGCGATACAACTACCTTATTATCTTTCGAAATAACTACATCCAGTTCAATACCATCCAACCCAATATTGGCTGCATAAAGAAAACCCTGTAATGTGTTTTCAGGATATATCCCCCTTGCCCCTCTATGTCCGTATATTGCCGTCACCCTAAATCGCTTATCTTAAAGCAAACATACGAAAAATGCAATAATATCTATGGGATTGATATATGGGGCAAAGCTTATGTAAAGATTATACTTATTTTTACCCGTTCAATTTAAAGACAGTGAGTAAAAAACAAATTTCAAGGCTAGAGTTATTTGAACAAATGGCATTAAAGAAACCACGTAAGGGGTTACTAAATCGCTATTACTGGAAAGACATTACTTTTTTTTGCGATTATTTTTCACACGAAGAAATATCGGTACTTGAGGTGGGATGCGGAGCCGGTGAACTTATCGGTAAGCTGAAAGGCAAGCACAGGGTAGGTATTGATTTCAGCCCTGCTATGATTGAGGAGGGAAAAAAACAATTTCCCGATGTGGAATTTCATTGCATGAATGCTGAAAACATTGAGCTTACTGAGAAGTTCGACCTCATTATCATTTCGAACCTGATTGGTTACCTGGATGATATTGAAAAGGTTTTTCTGGAACTGCACAAGGTATGTCACCCGGAAACCAAAATCATTGTCACTTATTACAACTATGCCTGGGAGCCTTTGCTAAAACTGGCTGAATTTTTGGGTATCAAATCAGGAGCCTCTAATTTAAACTGGCTCACCTTACGAGATATAAACAACCTGCTTTATGTATCTGGATTTAATCCGTACCGCAATTTAAGGCGTATGCTTTTACCGGTTTATATTCCTATTATTTCTCCCTTATTTAACCGCTACATTGCCAAACTTCCGCTGTTTAAATATTTCTGCATAAACCAGTATGCTTTTGCCAAACCCTTGCCTGAAGTTACGGCAAAAGAAGCCGATACAAAATTCTCGGTATCGGTTGTTATTCCTGCCAGAAATGAAAGCGGCAATATTGAAAATGCTATTAAGCGGCTACCGAAGTTCAGCAAGCATCTTGAAATTATTTTTATTGAAGGAAACTCTACTGACGATACCTGGGACAAGATACAAGAGATTCAGAAAAAATATTCGGACACACATGATATTAAAATTGATCGGCAGAAAGGCAAAGGCAAGGGCGATGCGGTTCGCCTCGGATTTGACATAGCAAGCGGCGATATTTTAATGATCCTGGATGCCGACCTCACGGTTCCACCCGAAGATTTACCAAAATTTTACAATGCCATTGCTTCCGGCAAAGGCGATTTTGTCAATGGTTCGCGCCTTGTTTATCCGATGGAAAAAGAAGCTATGCGTTTTCTGAATCTGTTAGGCAATAAATTCTTTAGCTGGGCTTTTACCTGGTTGCTTGAGCAGCCCTTTAAAGATACCTTGTGCGGAACGAAAGTAATATTCAAGAAAGATTACATGCGCCTGATTGCAAATCGCAAATTCTTTGGTGACTTTGATCCGTTTGGAGATTTCGACTTGATATTCGGGGCATATAAACTCAACCTGAAAATTGTTGAAATACCTATTCGTTATCGCGACCGCACGTATGGTTCAACCAATATATCGCGATTTAAGCATGGTTTGTTACTGCTAAGAATGTGTGCTTTTGCAGCCCGCAAGATCAAGTTCATATAAACCAACCCAATGGCCAAAGTAAAGAGCGCTTTTTTTTGCCAGAACTGTGGTGCTCAATCTCCCAAATGGATTGGAAAATGCCCTTCGTGCGGTGAGTGGAACACGTATGTAGAAGAAGTTATCCAAGCAGAAACAAAAAGTACAAATGCCTTTTCTGCCGCTGCGGAAAAGCCTACTCTTATTTCTGATGTGGAAAATAATCCTGCCCCGCGTATACCAATGCCGGGCAAAGAACTAAGCAGGGTACTTGGTGGTGGCCTTGTGCCTGGATCACTTACTTTGTTTGGCGGGGAACCGGGTATAGGTAAATCGACCTTGTTGTTACAAATTGCACTGGCTGCAAAAAACTTGCGGGTGCTTTATATTTCAGGGGAAGAAAGCCAGGAACAGTTAAATATGCGTGCCAGGCGCATCGGTATTAAAAACCAGGAGTGTTATGTACTTACAGAAACATTAATACAGAATATTTTTCAGCAAGCAGAAGCTATGAAGCCGCAACTGCTGGTGATTGACTCTATTCAAACGCTTTATACCAGCCAGATTGATTCTTCACCCGGCAGCATATCGCAGGTGCGCCAGTGCACTGCTGATTTGATGCGTTATGCTAAAACTACCCATGTACCGGTTTTTATCATAGGACACATTACCAAAGATGGTTCCATTGCCGGACCCAAAGTATTAGAACACATGGTTGATACCGTATTGCAATTTGAAGGCGATACCCACCATTTATACCGTTTGTTGAGAACTACCAAAAACCGTTTCGGTTCAACCAACGAATTGGGCATATACGAAATGACCGGGACAGGACTAAGAGAAGTAAACAACCCCTCAGAGGTGCTTATCACGGCTCGTGAAGAACCTGTAAGCGGTGTGGCTATTGCTGCTATAACCGAGGGTGCCAGGCCATTATTAATAGAAACACAGGCATTGGTAAGTTCGGCTGTTTATGGCACACCTCAGCGTTCATCTACAGGCTATGATTTACGCAGGCTCTCGATGATGCTTGCGGTACTTGAAAAACGTTGCGGGTTCAGATTGGGTGCTAAAGATGTGTTCCTGAATATTGCCGGCGGAATAAAAGTAGAAGACCCCGCTACCGACCTGGCTATTGTTACGGCTATACTCTCTTCGAGTGAAGAGATACCAGTCTCGCCTAAATATTGCTTTGCTGCTGAGATAGGTCTTTCAGGTGAAATACGCCCCGTAAACAGAATTGACCAGCGTATTGCAGAAGCAGAGAAAATGGGCTTTGAGCAAATATTTATTTCCCGCTATAACAAGAAAGCTATTCCAGAGAAAACAACCATTAAAGTTGTGACAGTAGGCAAGATGGAAGAGTTTTTTGGAAAAGTGTTTGGGTAAAAAGCAGTATTTAAGCATACTGTTTTTTGATGAAAATTTAGTTTTTATCATTTTTAATCCTCCTTAGTTGGTCGAGTTCAATTACTTATGTCTACCATAATTATCAGGCATTTATTACCTATTTGTATTAACCGGCTAATTGCAACTGAAACTGCCCCTTGTGTTGCATATGGTAAATAATTGAATATAAATAAGTATTGAGCAAAAACATCCTTTTTACTGTCGCCAAAAGTGTGGCAATTAGATTCTATATTTTTTCAAAAAAAATGAAACAAGGCATACGTCTTTTTTTGTCCACTGGTACACCTATTAAAGCTTCAAGAATTCTTTATAATATATTTTGTACATTTGTATCTTATTAATCTACGTAGTATGAAAAAATGGCATTTAGGCGCAATCTTAGCAATTGCATTTGTAATTACACTCGGAGCCTCTTCTAACAATCCTTCATCAGAATCTACTGCTAAACCAGAAGAGGGATTTAAGAACCTGAAAGTCCTCCCCAAAGACATAAGTGAGAAGGCACTTGATTCAGTTATGGGTGAATTCTGTATTTCATTAGGAGTACACTGTAACTTCTGCCATGCACGCAAAGCCGATACCACTCAAAGAGGACTTGATTTTGCCAGCGATAAAAAAGAAGAAAAAGAAATAGCGCGCCACATGTATACCATGACTGCCAACATCAATAATACTTTCTTCAACTGGAAAGGCTCAACCCGTCCTGATACCATACATACAGTAATTTGCTACACTTGCCACAGGGGAGGCAAATTTCCTGACTCAAAAATGTTTTTAACGAGGATTGATTCCATTGAGCAGGCATTCCGTAAAAATAAGCCGCACTAAGGGTAAGTGCCTCTCTACCTACTACTTTAATAACAGATATATTATTATTCTTGGATTATCCCTAAAATAGGTGTATATTGCTTGAATCTGCATAACCCTCCTAATTATTTAAAAACAAAATCAATGGCATTTCCAAGCAAAAATTTAAAAGCAGCTAATAAAGTTCCCCCTGTTGCATCCGATATAAAATCGAGAAAAGAGTTTGTGGAGGATTTACCTCCTAAAGTAAGGAACACTGTCCGTGGTGTCGACTTAATACTAATCAATGAAGCCATACTTGCCATTTCAGCCGGCCGTGCAACAATTAACGGTAAAGCACCCAAAACCCGTGTAGAAATGTACATTCTTATCGCTTCGTATTTTACAACCGTCCGTACAAACCTGCATATGTATTTTAATGGTGCAGAAAACATTAAGGAAAATTATACGGTTGTTATTAATTATAAAGACCAGCCTGTAATCATAAAATTTCCGGAAGTTTCTATCGAAAACTAGGTTCGGATACTCCATTTTCAGGTAGAGGGGGGTCCATAAAGCTATATCAGGTTGATTGTATGTGGCTTATCTAATTAGTTGGGCTATCCTGCAAAATAAAGAAATAGTGTTTCTTAATATAGTGCTGTAAAATGACTATCTTTGCTTTATAATAAATATAATTAAATTTTATGATGAACATTTTTGTGTCTAATTTGAGTTTTAAGTTTGATGAAGATTCTTTGAATCAATTGTTTCAAAATTACGGTGAAGTTAATTCGTGTAAAATCATTACAGATAAATTTACTGGCAAGTCCAGGGGATTCGGTTTTGTAGAAATGAGCAATGTTGCAGATGGCCAAAAAGCCATTGATGCTCTTAATGAGACTGAACATGATGGAAGGAGTATTTCAGTATCAGTTGCTAAGGAAAGAACTGAGAACAGAGATAGGAACTTTGGTGGAGGCAGCGGAGGCGGAGGAAGAAAAAACTACGATAAGAAGTGGTAATTTCTTAATTCCTTTCACTACCTTATAAAAGGTTTCTTTCGATTAAAACATAAAGCCTGGGCTTATCGGTCCGGGCTTTTTCATTGATAAAACTCGGTATAGTTTTTGAATTATCATTTTCCGATAGCATTTCTTATCCATATGCTTTCCAGTTTTAAGTCAGATAACTAATAGATAAGGTGGTTTTTAATTATTCCTTTATAAACTTATCTGTATACACAACCGAATTATTATCTGTAATTTTTACAAGGTATATACCACTTGCCCATACTGAAACAGGAACAGTATACTGTTGCGATTGGAGGTTTGCATTATAAACCTCTTTGCCTTGTAAATTGTATATTGAAACATTGTACCTGCTGTTATTATTGTAATTGTTTAAGTTTATGTGTAATTCATAATTGCTTGGGTTGGGATATATCGAAGCCCCTTCATTTGCAATTTTAACATCTGCAATGCCTGCTGATATATCAGATAGATCACGTTTATAAATACCCCGGCCAAAAGTAAAGGCATATAAACAATGGTCGCTCGGAGAAACAAGCAAGTCAAAAACCATCGTTGCGTCAGGAAAACCAGTATCATAGGAGGTCCAGGTGTTACCGTCATCAGTAGAATAGAATGCACCAAAATCGCAACCGGCAAATAAATGAGTAGGATGGGCCGGGTCAACCGTAATAACTTCAAAAGGCATATCCGGCAGTTGGGTACTTATATTGGTCCAGGTTCTTCCTCTATTACTTGATTTAAAAATATGACCGGTTCCGAATCCTGAAAATACAATATACACTTCACTTGAATTAGATGGATTTACTGCAATTCGTCGTGGAAATCGGTCAGGCAATCCATTAGTAATATCCGTAACGGTTGTTCCCTGATTAGAACTGAAAAACATTTTGAAAGGGGAAATGGAATCAGGCGCTGTACAGAAATATAGCGAATCTGTATTAGTGAAGGAGGCTGCAATACACATTACCCATGCCCCATTATTTACCGGGCTATTGCCCATAACTTTAAAGCTATTACCTCCATTGGTTGATAGTAATAAATCTTGTGCTCCGGCATAAATATACTGTGTGTTAGAATAACATAGAATATAAGGAGCCAGGAATGCTGCATAATTATTATTACTATTTGCATTCGCAGGATACGTCAATATTTGGTTAAAAAAATTATTCCCTTGGTCGTTTGAGATAAGTACATTAAGGTATTGATATGCACCGTATTGAATCGCATCATTAGTATGGTCAATAGCATTATAGCAACCATCGCCACCTACAACACCTATCCAGGTGCCTGCACCATGTGATGGAAAATATTTAATGGTATAATTATCCTGCAATCCACTTAGCAAAACGGTTGTATCAGTTGCAGAAATGCTACCTATGTACGATTGCGTTGTGTTATATCCACCTCCACAATCAAAATATGATCTGCCAAAATTATTTGTCCGGTACATGTCTCCGTCGGTCAGAATATACACCTTATTGGGGTCAAGTGGATTTGCTACAATATCATGTATATCACTATGAACTTGGTTATTATCTACTTCATTAAAAGAGAAGCCCATATTATTAGATTCAAATACTCCTACCCCTCCAACAAGCAGCAGATTAGGGTTTCCGGGCTTTACAAGCAACCCTTTGGCATACCATCCCTGATACGATGCAAGGTCAACAGAAGTTTGCTGCGACCACGTTAATCCACTATTGGTTGATATATAAATGCCAATGGAATTATATATGTCACATATATGTGCGAACATAGTGTCATTATTATTCCTGTACGTTGCAAGGGTTATTCTTCCCTTGTAGGTTGGAGCTGGTAGTCCGCTTAAAATAGGAGTCCATGTTGTACCGCTATTAGTTGTTCTATAAATACCATGAAGTGTGCTTCCATAGTTTCCTACTCCACAAAGAAGAATATTTGTATCTACATCATGTATGATAAGATTCATCACCATAGGAATCTTCAGTACAGTATCCCAATGTTTCCCTGCATCTATTGATTTTAATACGCCTATGGTAGTTGCGGCATAAACTGTTGTTGGCTTTAGGGGATTGAATTTAATATCCCATATACCAAGATTTTGTTGATATGTCCAATTAATAGATTGAGTCCAGGTAACACCACCATCTATAGAATGGAATAGCCCCATTCCATAGGAACCCCTTGTAGCCCTTATATTTATTATTCCTTGGGAGTAGGAACTATCGCTGTAAACTTCACCGCTACCCGCATACATTTCAAGGTGATTCAATGGATTAATGGCAATGGAACTTATTCCTAAAACAGGAAAACCCAGTGGTACATAGGTCCAGGCCCTAGCGCCTATTCCGCCCCTGGTTGATTTCCAAAGTCCTCCGCTGGCTGAGCCCAGCCATACTACGGATGTATCGGTAGGATCAATGGCAATACCTATTGTGCGCCCTCCACCGTTAAGCGGTCCCAGACTCATCCACGAGGTAGACACGACTGCGTGAGATTTTTTGGCCTCAATTTCTTTTTCCTGCTGATACCATGTCATTCCCTTTACATAAGCATCACGTGGCAATGTTTTATTTGGGTAATTAGCTGCCTCTGTTGTAAATTGCAAAGCATCCAAAGCCGTTGATGTTTCTTCTTTTGATTCTTTAAACGATTTATGGTTTTGGTATAGTGAAGCTTTTTTGCTGTTGAGAGGCCTGCGTATGTTTGTTGCTATAACACCCGTGATAATAGTTAAAGCCAGCAACAGATAAATTCTTTCTTTCATGGTAATGGTAATTGAAATAAAGTGGTATATACTTATGCAATATATAAATTATAATAGAATAAAAGAAAGATATGACGGGGAAATCCAAATTTTAAAGGGTCAATAATATTCAAATTATTCCTTGTGGCCCGCTAGGAATCGAACGATATGTTACAACCATTTTGTAATTACTTATGCATTTGTACTTCTTCAATCTGATAAAGCACTAAAATGTACCTGTCGATATACTCCATTTTCATATAATAACTTCTAATAACAGATTGTTTTTATTACATCCAATTGCAGTTTCATTACATTATAGTGGCCTTTTGTTACAACCTTAAAAAATAAGTAGTTTTTTGTATATATTATTGTAATGTAAATAAAGATAAAAATTGTTAAATATTTACAATACATTATCATGAAAAAGTGCGCGATATTTTTCTTGTTGTTGTTGCCTTTATTGGGGAAATCGTCTAACTACATAGCTCAAGCCAGTGGTAATTGGAATACTCCTGGCACATGGGTTGGCAGCCCAATAGTTCCCCCAGGCCCAACTGATAACGTAATTATTACAAACGGCTATACTGTAACAGTGGATTATAATCCGTCAAATAGTGTTGATAATATTACTATTGCGAATGGAAATTCATTGGTTATGGGCAGTAGTGGGGGGGTGACTTTAAATGTGTATGGTAATATTTTTAATAGCGGTTCTTTTTTGCCGGGCAGTTCAACCTCGGCTGTTATTTTTAGTGGTAGTTCTAATCAAACCATAAGTGGTCCTCCAACCGCTACTACCAGTATATATGATTTTACCGTTAGCCCTTCCTCTTCTACTGATACTGTATATTCAAATATGACCGTAGGCGTAAGTGATAATTTAACCATTGCAAGCAACGATGTATTATGTTGCGGAGGACAAATGGTCATAACTGGAAGCGGAAATATGAGTATGGCAGGCAGCACTTCACTGTTATTAGGATTAAAAGGTTCTCCGAGTAATATTATATTTCCTGCATATTCAGCAGCCCATATGAGCTTAAGATCACCAAATACAGTTATTTACCAAGCTAATGGTTCGCCCGGGCAAACGGTTTCAACCACCCCTACATACGATAATCTTACGTTATTGGCCACCATTCCTACAGATGCTAAAAATTTTTCAGGCACATTAGGTGTTTCGGGTAATCTTCTTGTCTCTTCTTGCACATTAAACGCTCTCTCATCTACTATTAATGTTACAGGTAATGCCACCATTGCACAGGGAACAATATCTTTTAGTACGGGGAGTATGAACATTCAGGGTAACTTTAGTAATAATGCCGGATCGCTCACAGGCTCAAGCACTGTAACATTCAATGGCTCATCAGCACAAACAATTGGAGGAAGCAGTCCTACCACATTTTATAACCTTACGGCCAACAATAGTAATACAGTTACACTTGGGAATAATGAAACAGTTGGCAATACTTTCACTACTTCATCAGGAACTACATTTGATGTATCCAGTTCTAATTATAGGCTATCAGTGGGTGGCAATTTTACCAATAACGGCACTTTTACCTGTCGTAACGGTAACGTTATAATGAACGGAAACACAAATCAAACTATATCGACATCGAGCGGAGGACTAACTTTTGATACCTTAACAGTAAGCCAGGGGGGAGCATCAGATGAGGTGATTTTATCAAGCCCGATTACAGTCACCAATCTTACTATTACTGATGGAGCATTAAACTGCCAGGCCAACGAGGTAACAGGTAATGCTTCAGGAATAATGACAATGGACACTTTGACATCTTTATTCCTGGGATCGTCTTCTGCCACACCTGTGCCATTTCCACGTTTTTTTGTGGCAGGCAACATTTTCCTTAATTCTGGCAGTACTGTAAATTACCAAGCTAATTCCTCTTTGCAAACAGTATCAGATACTCCAACCTATGGCAATCTTATTATTGCCACCGGTCATCCCGCAACGGCCGGTTCGCCCCTAATTGCCAAAGGAAATCTTACTATAAATCCTTCAACAACTCTTGGCGGAGGTATAACTACAGGAGCATTATTCTTGGGCGGAAATATCACTAATAATGGAACATTTGCACCCAGTACAGGAAGTACTGTAGTATTTAATGGCTCGGGCACTCAAACCATAGGAGGCCCCGATACAATTCCTTTTTATAATATGACTGTGTCGGGCGGTTCAGCGCAAATAGTACAACTGGGATACACCACTGAAGTATCAAATACATTAAGAATCCCTTCTGGTAAATTGGATGCTACTACTTCCAATTACAACCTAATTGTAAAAGGGAATTTTACAGATAGCGGAGGCACATTCATGCCCCGCGGTGGCATAGTAAATATGCTCGGAAGCGGTAGCCAAAAACTAGGAGGAAGTACTAACCCATTATCTCTAAATAACCTGGTTATTGGCAGTGGAACTATTACGTTAATAGGGAATATTACCGCAACATCGAATATTACCATAAATAGCGGAGCTACATTCAGTGCAGCCGGTAATAATATTAATGTAGCGGGCAATTTTACGGATAACGGAACCTTTAACTGCAATACCAGCACCGTTGATTTTGATAATAACGGGAAACAATGCGTATCAGGAACACATACCAGTGAAACATTCCAGAACCTTACGGTAGGGCCACTATCAAAGCTCGGGACTTCATGTAATATTAATATTGACGGCACTATTTTTATTCAACCCGGCGGACAAATGCTTTGTGCCTGCCATTAGTATTCGATAAATACATGGCTGCGATTAGTTAACTTTTATTCATTTTGGTTGAAAAAAGACTATATTCAAAGATATTCAAACTGGTTCTGGCTATTTTTATTTTTTTGTCCAGCGAGCATGGGGTATATGCTCAAAGTCAATCGCACTCTTCTAATCCAATCAGCTCTGATACCAGTGCTGTAAGAAAGCAAAAGCAGGGGTTTCTTGGTTTTTTAAAGCGCTTATTCCATAAAAAACCGCCAGGTAATGATTACGTAAAACGAAAAAATAAAAAATTTAAACCCGATACCGCATACGCAAGAAAAGCTGCCAAGCCCCCTATTTTTAAATTGACACAAGGAAGTGTTACCTGGACATCGTTATACACCCAGGGGGTAAACCTGAATACAGGTATTACAGGCATATATACGCTTGGCCATCTTTCGCAGGGCTTTGATGTATATGGTCTTCCATTAATTGGCCAGGGAACAGGAGTGTTTTATAATGGGCAATATCAAAAAAGTTATAGCAGCTATTCTGTGAGCTTCGATATGGAAACCTATTTGGCGCGGTTGCGGAAAAAAGCTGAGGACGCTTTACTAAATAAAAAAGTAGGAGATAAGGTACCCAATTATTCAGATAGCCTTGCGGCGTATGAATCGTTAAGAGAAAAACTCCAATCGCCCTCTTATCAGACAGAGGAAAATGCTGTCAGATCTCAATTTCATAAAGAAGATGACAGTTTGCAGAAGGATCCATGTTTGGACACAACAGAACTACATGACTTACGCAACGAATTGCATTTATATCAGCAAATGGAAAAACGGTATGGACAGCTTTTTGCCATAAAGAAAAACTACAATACCCTCACGAAATCAGACAGTGCAGCCAAAAAATATGAACAGGAAGAAAAACAATTAGACAACCCCGGTGGTATTGAAAAAGTTTTAAAGGAAAATCATCAGTTAAGCCAATATGAGCACTTTTTAATGGGAGTACAAAAATTCTCCATAGGGCAATGCGGTGAAGAGATGACCGAGTTTACCTTCCACAGTTTTATGATGAAGGGTATTAATATAGGATATAAAGAAAATGACATTGCAGGTGAAGTAGGCTACGGTAAAGAAATGGCAGTGGTAGATCCGTTCCTGCTCACGGGCATAGCTGTTCCTAATTATACTCGTACCGTAGAATTTGCAAGAGCAGGGAAGGGGCCTGAAAATGGTTCCAATTTTTATGCAACTATTATACGAATTGCGGATCCGGGAGGCAATAATTCAATAAATGAAACAAACTGGGTATTTGACGTGGTTAAACAAATTGCTATTGGAAAGAATTTAAATATACAGGGGGAAATTGCAAAATCAAACTTTACCTATTTCCCCGGAAATTTTACGATAGATCCTCCATTATATGCACCGACAACTACGAACACTCTTGCCTATGCCGTAAGAGTGAAAGAAATGATTCTTGAGTCAAAAACCATTATTAAGGCTGAAGTTTCTCAAACAGGTTCAGATTTTGTAACCCTTGGAAACCCATATCTGATCATGGGTGCAACAAAGTACGAAATGGATGTAAGTCAACCTATAGGTAAGAAACTAAATGTTGATATCGGAGGAACCCATATGTTGGAAAACCCAACTGTTTCAGATGGAGCCAGGCAAACGAATAACTGGATAGAATTTACAATTTTGTATAGACCCATTAATTCCATTAATATGGAATTAAAATATGCCCCGTCGCAGTTTCAACAGGAAAGCGGAACTGTGTATGCTAATAGTACTACAAATAGTATTAACCAGATTTCTTTTACTGCAAATGTCTTTTTAAAGATATTTGGAAAAGAGGCAACAACCAGCCTGTTTGCCGGAAATTTTCAATACAATAATACAACATCTTCTTCTCAAGCACTAACTCAAAACCTGAATCTCACTTACTACATGATAAACGAGTTGTGGGTAATTGGTTCGGGGCAAGCTATAAACCTTTCAGTTGATGAAAGCCGCAATGATTGGGCCGGCGGACTTTCCCAATTTATCGCACAAGGTACATTTAATTGGAACTTAAAGAAAACTCTTTCTGTTGGATTAGGCCCACAATGGGTTGAACAGCCTGGTGTTATTCCAAATGAAGTTGGGCTAACCGGCTCGCTGAGCTGCTCAATTAAAAAATGGGGAAGAATGAGTTTACAATATACCTGTCGGAATAATGCGGACGAACTGACGGGAAGATCATCCCAGTACCTTGTTAGTGGCAATATTTCTATTTTCTGGTAAAATTGATAACAGGAATCAGATTGCTAAATAAAATTAACGCCAAATGTTTTTCGATGATTTTTGGATAACGTTAATACTTTAGGTATTTCTGTGGGAAGATTCGATTTGAGATAAATAGTATCATAAAGTACAGATTCTACAATATCATAAGAAACGAGTTCGGACCTATTTATCTGCGCGAGTTTCGAAGACATTAACAAAAGTTTATCCATGGTATAATTCATTAATACTACCGGCCTACTATTCTTCATCACTACTTCTTTATTTCGCGGATCAGTTACTAAAGTTCTCACAAAAAGAAAATCTGATAATAGCAGGCTCACTTTTTCTTTTCTTCCTGATATAAAGAATAATTCATGCTCCTTATGCTCTTGCTCGGAAGGAGATAATATCTTCCAGGCTTTTGTCAGGGCGCTTAAAATTCTTTCTCTGGTATTGGGTTTGGGAATTACATCAAGCGCACCGGCATATTTGCATGCTTCAATGATAAATTCATCTTTCCCCGAAATGAAAATGATAACTCTATTCTGAGCTTTGAGTAAGGGAGCAATATCAAACCCCTGAAGGTTATCATTAGGAAACATGATATCCAGAAAGACTACATCCATGTCTAAGTCATGAATATTCTTAATTACATCAGATGGCTTGTAGAATGATCGTGTTACTTCCCCGAGTGATGAATCTTTTAAAAGCTCCCTGATACAATGATGCGATTCGGGGTCATCGTCTACGATCACACATTTCAACTTCCTTTTCATTGTAAAAATGTTTAATTCTTTAACGAGAGTAAACTGAAACAAAAGTAAAAAGATAATATGATATAAACAACGTTTTTATATTATTTTTTATATTATTCTATAACCCTAACGCTATTTGATTACATCAAAATGTGTTTTCATTCCATTAGAGCAGCTTTTTATTACATCATTGAAAAATAAGCTGGTTTTTGTATATATTATTGTATCGTAAAAAAACAATTTTACGTAAACTCTGAAACCATGAAAAGGACTATTTTATCTGCTGGAATTTTAATATGTATGTGGGTTGGTAGTTATGCTCAAAAGGCAGCTACCCATAGCGATATTAATTCAAACAAGACTGTAATTAATAACACGTTTCACCCGCAACTTGCTTATCCGGAAAATGAGTCAACAATCGTTGTTACAAATCCTGTATTTATTTGGTTGCCTCCTCCTAATTCGGGGGGGACAATGATAACATACGCCATTCGGTTAGTAAAAGTGCTTAGCGGCCAAACTCCACAGGAGGCACTATTTCAAAACCCGCCACTACTCAATTTAGGTGGCTTAACAAATACTTTTTTAAGCTATCCGGTTGATGCACCACCACTTGAAAATAATGGCCAATATGCATGGCAGGTGGCTGCCAGTTCTGCAGGCAAAGGCTTGGGAGAAGCTGATATAAATTTATTTCACTTTCAGCAACCAAACAGTATTAACAATGAATCAAATAAAAATAACAATAAGCGCCTGACCATGGCAAACGATCCCCAAAAGCCGGAAAACTCTGAATTATCTGATAATGCTCCTCAAAAAAATACGAAGAACCAAACAGCCAATATAGCGCAGAACCCTAATAAAAAGCAAGCTGCCAATTTTGATGTATATCCCGTTGCATCGGTAGTAAGCGACGGACATTTTTATCTTACAAGTGGAATTATCAAGTTTGCCTATATAAATAAAGCCAACGATAAAAAACTTACCTATAGCATAAGGCGGCTGGATAAAAATGAAAATTTAAATTCTCTTCCTGAGCTTAACATTAGCCCGGGAACAAATAAGTTAGCCATTAACCTCCAGCGTAATGATGAAATGGAACAGGGTAAATATTATGATTTGGAGATAACCGACAGTAAAGGACAAGCATATAAGTTATTGTATTATTATGTAACTCAATAATCCTATTATAATTATTAAAACACTACAGTCATATTCAATTATTTTATGTGTGTGGTTATTTATTTCATGCAGCACACATGATTTGAGACCAGCTGATTATGTAAGATATGTTGAAAACCCTTCAAATGGGTTAAAGATAAAGGAGGAAGTAAATAATGTATCATATAGCTTACAGTACGAGCCAATTAATTATTGTGTAATGTTAGAGGAAATGAGTTTTTCAATACCAAAAGAAGTATTTGAAACAGAATACAACCGATTTAAAGGGCTGGAACATTATGTTTTCCGGATTGAAAAAAGCAGCATGGATAGCTTGGTAAGCAAAATGGACGATACCGCAAAATATAAAAAAGGAATAACAGAATACTTTGATTTTGCTATACAGAAAGATATTAAGTTGGTAAAAGGTTCAGATACTATCCCCTGTTCGATATGCCAGCGTGATGCCAATACCGGTATTTCGCAATATTACACATTCTCCCTGGGGTTTTATGACGGCAATGGATATGCATCCTCTGAGCAGCCCGACCGGACTTTTGTGTATCATAATAAGATACTTCATACCGGCAATATATATCTGCGTGTAAAAGGAAAAGATATAAAGCACATCCCGGATTTAAACATGTAAGAAAAAATAAGAACTCCATCCTACTATGGCGAAGAATACGGTTAAAAACTTTTTTACGTTTAAGTTCGCAATAAGAACCAGTCAGCGAAGCAAACGTGTCTTTTTGAAGAGCGTGACTGTTTTTGTAGTTCTTAATCTCTTGTTCCAGGCCTTTTATCCTACCATTGCATTCGCTCTTACAGGAGGGCCATCTCAACCCGAAATGCAGGCTTTTACGCCCATTGGTGTATCTAATATGGTGGATCTTTCCAGCGGGAGCTTTACGTATAATATTCCTTTGATGGATGTGGAAGGTTATCCCATAAATCTATCCTATCATTCGGGCATTACGATGGACCAGGAAGCAAGCTGGGTGGGATTGGGCTGGAATATAAATGTAGGCGAAATAACCCGCCAAATGAGAGGGTTGCCCGACGACTTTAAAGGCGATACAGTGACTAAGACCTTTAACATGAAAACTAACTATACTATAGGATTGAGTGTAGGCCAAGTGATTAAGATTTTTGGATTTCCTGATCCCGAGCCAAAGGTACCGGGACCTGGAGGAAGCTTAACGTTAAACGAGAATATAGGCATTTTTTATAATAATTATAAAGGTCCCGGTTTAACATTTGGAATTGCTCCATCATTGAATTCAGGTCAGTCTAATAAAGGGCCTCTCACAGCCAGTTTGGGAGTAAACTTTAATTCTCAATCGGGGGTTGATATTGCTCCAAGTGTAGGGCTTTCATCACAAGTTGCTACTTCTAATCAAAGCCAGGTTAATTTAGGTTTAACAGTCGGGACATGCTACAATTCAAGGTCTGGCTTAAAAGCCATTACCATGACTAAAGATTTAAATGCTAGTGGAAACATTACTAAAACAACCGAGAATGATGATGGTACATCAACTACCACTAAGACGGGAGAATACTCCACAGGTCAAATGAGTAGTACTAGTTCCTACTCATTTGCATCTCCAAGCTTTACCCCTACCATGACTATGCCAATGAATAATTATGCAGTGACCTTAGATGTTACATTAGGGACTGCCATAGTCGGCGCACATCCCGATCTTAAATTTAGCGGATATTATAATGAGCAAACATTGGCAACTAATATTTTGCGCTTACCCGCATATGGCTATATGAATTCCGATGCTGCGTTAAATAATCCTTATGCATTGCACGATTTTAACAGGGAAAAAGATGTTCCTTATATGCAAAATATTGCGAATCTTCCAATAACTAATTTTACCTACGATCTATTTTCTGTCAATGGACAAGGCGTTAGCGGCCAGTTCAGGCCTTTCCGAGGAGATGTGGGTGTACTGTACGACCATGAATGCAGCAATACCAGTACTTCAGGCAGTGTGGGTGTTGAGTTTGGAGGACCGCCTGATCTTCTTCACGGAGGACTTCAATTGGGGTTAAATTTTTCACAAACTACAACTGACCAATGGACCGCTGATAATGATTTTACAACTACGGTAGGCTTTCAATCACTTCAACCCGGAAATATTAACTACGAACCTTTCTACATTAAAAGTGTAGGAGAAAAAACGATAAATGATACTGCATATTATAACACTATTGGCGGCACAGCCGCAACCAGTGTTCAACTCGATCAAAATGGAGCCAAGGTTAGAGCCAGAAATATCTTCGATTTTAATAACTCCACCTTGCTGGTTCCAAGCAATCTAACTAAAACACGAAGAGAAAAAAGAGAACAGCTCACTAGTATTTTAAGTGCAGCAGAGGCTAACTATATGGGCCTTGATAAGACCATAAATAGTTATCCTTACGATACAAATGTGTTTGGTTCTTGTGTCGGTTCACATATCCAACATTTTTCCAGACTTTCATGGCCGGGGCATCATATGTCTGAAATCACCGTTACCAATCCCGATGGCAAACGCTACGTATATGGCATACCTGCATATAATACAACACAACAGGAAGCAACCTTTGCTGTTAATACCGGCGCCCTTAGCAGTAATTACTGGTTAAAAGATAGTACTAATATAGTAAAGTATACAGCTAATACCGATAATTCAACTAATAATACGAATGGACTAGATGGGTATTTTGACCAGCAACAACTGCCTTCATACGCCCACACATTTCTTCTTACAGGGATATTGTCGCCTGATTACGTTGACTTGACTAACGATGGCATAACGGACGATGACTTAGGGCAAGCGGTGAAAATTAATTATACGCGGGTATATTCTCAAGCTAATCCTTTCCGTTGGAGAACACCTGTTGAAAAGGATTCAGCAAGTTATCAAATTGGGTTAATGTCTTATACGGATGATGATAAGGCAAATTATACCTATGGCGAAAAAGAAGTTTGGTATGTACATTCGGTAGAGTCTAAGACCATGGTAGCACAATTTATATTGGGAAATAGGTATGATGGTTTTGGAGTATCAGGAGCTAATGGAGGAATTGATACAACCAAACATTTAAGTTGCCTGAAAGAAATTATTTTATACTCAAAAGCCGATTTAATAAAGCATGGGAACAACGCTGTGCCTATTAAAACAGTTCATTTTGTATATGGCTATAGCCTTTGTCCCAATACGCCAAACTCTGATGAGAACACAACTCATGGTAAACTTACTTTAACAGGAGTTTATTTTACATACGGCAACAATGCAGAAGGCAGTATTAACAGCTATCAATTTAGTTACGCCTCCTTCAATCCTTCATACAGTCATAACCATTACGACAGATGGGGTTATTTTAAATATGATCCCAACGGAATTGGAATGATGCCTATGCCCCCCACTGAAGATTTTTCATACACATTGCAAGATTCGAATCGCACTAATCAGTTTGCAACCGCATGGAACCTAACCGGTATACGACTTCCGTCGGGGGGGAATATTACTGTGAAATATGAATCGAATGACTATGGGTATGTCCAGAACCAACGAGCCGGACAAATGTGTCTGGTAACAGGGGTAGGTAATAGCGCTGTTGCGGCTGATTCCAGCGGTGCGCAGCTATATAGCGGAGCTGGACCTCAATTTAATGATTGGGTCTTCGTCCATCTTCCTACTGCAATAACTAGTACACAGGATTTTTATAATAAATACTTAGCGGGTGTTGACTCCACAAATCCTGGAGGAAACCCTGTGAGTAAACTTTATTTCAGATTCCTGGTCAATGTGGGCGACAACACTACTCCTGCATACGAATATGTGCCTGGCTACTGCGATATAAATAGCTACCAGATGATAAATGCCCACATGGGGGCTATCCAGTTAAAAGAGACCCCACCCGGCGATCCACTTGTGAATAGTAACAGCGCTAATCCTATAGCTATGGCATCGTGGCAGTTTTTGCGATTAAATTTGCCATGGATAGCCTACCCCGGTTCAAAGGTAACAGGGTCACCATTATCTGTAATAGAATTTCTCTTAGGAATAATTCCGGAGATTGTCGACATTTTTGCGGGTTTTGACGAACGAGCCGTTATACAATCTTTTGGAAACACTATTGTACCATACAATTCTTACATAAGACTTGATAATCCTAATTATAAAAAATTAGGAGGAGGAACAAGAGTAAAAGAAATTGATATTTCGGATGATTGGGCCTCGATGGCAGCCGGGCAAAGCACCTTCCAATACGGGCAAACATTTAAATATACAAATACATTGCCAAATGGGCAAGTAGTTAGTACCGGCGTAGCCACGTATGAACCGATGGTGGGAGGTGATGAAAACTCATTGCATCAACCTCTACCTTATAATCAAAAATATTTACTTGCACCAAATAATTCGATGTATACTGAGACTCCGTTGGGGGAATCCTTATATCCCTCCCCGGGAATTGTGTATAGTAAAGTTACAGTGGCAAATCTCTATCATCCCGGCATTAGCAGAACAGCTACAGGATACACAGTCAATGAATTTTATACAGCTTATGATTTTCCGGTAACGAACAATTGGACAAGTATAACTGCCAATAGAGTCAAGCCTAACATCTTAACAACACTTCTAAGTATCGGGGTAAAAGACCTTATGAATGTATCGCAGGGATTTGCAGTAGAAACAAATGATATGGCAGGCAAAGAAAAAGCAGAACAGATATATGACCAGACGGGAGCTCTTATTTCCAGCACCCAATACTACTACAAAGTAGATAATCCGAATGTACCCAACATGCATTTGAATAACGATGTGCAAGCAATTGACCCGACAGGACATATTACTACAACAGCAGTTGGCGAAGATATAGATATGACAGAAGATATGCGGGAACAGAATACGCAAACAAATGGTGTTGACGGCACATTGAATGTTGAATCCTTTTCACTATGGATAATTCCGCTCATCGTAATACCCATTATTGTGCCGACATATAGCAGCGAGCTGACACAATTCCGTTCTGCCGTTACTACTAAATACATTCACCGCTGCGGGCTGCTTGACCATGTAATTAAAATTCAAAACGGCTCCCAGGCAACTACTCAAAATATTTTATACGATGGAGAAACAGGAGAAGTGTTGCTTACACAAACCAACAATGAATTTAATAAGCCTATATATTCTCTCACTTATCCGGCGCACTGGGCTTACGATGGAATGGGCCCCGGATACGAAAATATAGGACTTGAAGTATCAGGCATTACAACCAACTCCGGCGGCCAAATCCCATCTGCCTTGTCGCCTGGCAGTTATTTTGCCTCCGGAGACGAAATAGAATACTATACACCTGGCGGCCTTTCTTCTACAAAAGGCTGGGTAACATGCCCTCAACCCGGAGTTTATGTAGTTATGGATGTATACGGTAATCCTATTGTTATGCCCACGCCGGGATATACAGTAAAAATAATTCGTTCCGGGAGAAGAAACATGCCAAGTGTTCCTATCGGCAAACTACAATCGATGGTTTCTCCTATTACTGCAGGGCTTAATAGCCTGTCAGCATCCACTGATATTTTACAGGCAAGCGCCACAACCTTCAATAATTTATGGCAGGTACCGTACAATTCTGTAGAAACTCCAGTATGTATTACTACTACTACACGTGCCGATACATGTTTGGCTCAGTTTCTCGATTCAATAATAATCCATCATCAGCTTTTTGTAAACCTCGGACAAAATATTACAATGGGAACCTATCCATTCCAGCCGACAATTTGCTCCGGAGATTACCCAAAACAATTCTATGCTCTATCTGAACCTATTGGTGAAGACTACATGTCGAATTACGAGGCTATGTGGGGTAATAATGTGTTGACTATTTCCAGTGTCAGTGGTAACCCAATAAGCATGGATTCGCTTAGTACTTTTTATGAGCATTGTTATACTGGCGCAGCCGGACCTGTTGTTAATTATAGAGATTCCATAAACGCACAGGGATGTCTTTGTCTATTTAAGCGCGGGGTTTGTAATCCTCCTGTTATCGCTACGGTTTGCTTAACATCTAAAATCTGCCACGATTCATGCGAAAATCTGGCTGTCAATAACACCTTTAATCCGTATGCCCAAGGTGTATTAGGTAGTTGGAGGCCTCAGGCCAATTATGTATATTACTATTCCCGCTCCCCATCGCTGGCTTCTACTACAAGTAATATATGGAATACAGGTGTATTTAGTCGCTTCACTCCTGCATGGACGGGAAGTGGTATTCCGTGGAGTTTGAGCGGTGTATCTGATTCTAACTGGGTGTGGACAAGCAAGGTTACCAAATACGACCAGAAAGGAAATGAAGTAGAAGATATAGACGCATTGGACAGATATTCATCTGCATTGTATGGGTATGTTAGTTCATTGCCTGTTGCAGTTGCATCGAATGCAAAGTATAAGGATATAGCCTTTGATGGATTTGAAGATTATGGATTCTCCAATTCATGCAGCAGCCCTTGTGATAATACTCATTTCAGTTATATTACCTATATCTCTGACACCACATCTACCCAAGCGCATACGGGAAAATATTCATTAAAACTTGCAGCTAACAGTAATGCTTCCGTTACCAGGAATATAAATTATTATAACGGTGCAATAGATAGTGCAACTAATACATCACCTTATAAATATATTTTACTCAATGGTGGCAATATTCCATTATTCTCACCTGATAATGGTGCTTACCTGCTCAGTGCCTGGGTGAAGGAATCTGCTGGATGTGGAATAACAGGCTATACAAAAGATAGTATCGTGGTAAGCTACACGGGTTCATCGTCGACCTATGTTATGAAACCGACAGGACCTGTTATTGAAGGCTGGCAACGATTTGAAAATAAATTCACGGTGCCTCCTTCAGCCACTGCTATAACGGTTAAGCTTGTTGCAGGCTCAAATACGGCTTATTATGATGATATCCGTATGGAGCCCTTTGCAGCCGAAATGAAAACCTATGTGTATGACCCGAGCAGTTTGAGGTTGATGGCTACCCTCGACGAAAATAATTATGCAACAATATATGAGTATAACGATGAAGGAATATTGATGCGCGTGAAAAAAGAAACAGAAAAGGGCGTTATGACAATTAAGGAAAGCAGATCAAGCTATCCGAGACATTATTAAAAATGAAAAAGAATATAACATATCATCTTTTCTTAACTGTATTTATATTTCTCGTGGGAGGAAACACGCTCTTTGGGCAAAACTACACTGAAGACATGAGAAAGATTGTAGATGCATTTAAAAACAAAGATATTTCCTTCCATATGAAATATCGCTTTTATCCTTATGATTCCCTCAACATTGTTAGCGATTCCGTAAGTGCCTATTGCTGCATGAGCGGACAAAACTATTACTGCAAAATTGTAGCAGGTGGCGCTTCCTATGAATACATCAAGAATGCTACTTACTTTTTTATTGTTGACCATTCCCTGTCGGCAATAGCAATTAATAAAAGTTCTGCCTCTCCCCATGAGCTTTGGGACATAAACAAAGTCGACTCCATGGTGCATAGCCCCGGAGTAAAGGTATCTTATAAAAATATTGAAAAAAACGAAGGAGAATATACCATTACCATGAGTGGTACTATGTGGAATAAATTAAAATTGACTTTCAATAAATCCAATTATGCATTAGAAAGTATGTTCATGTATTCTTCTGCTCAAGGAAAGTTAGTTGGGACAGACTACAGTAAACCACGAATCGGGATTTTATATTCCTCCTATTCCAATAACCTGATTGATAAAAATATTTTTAGCGAGGATAAATTTTTTCACTACACCCCTAATGTTATTGTGCTAACAGACACTTATAAAAAATATAAGCTATTGGATTATATACACAAACTTCCAAAAAGAAGTTAAATGAAAAAGCATATACCATTACATAGATTTTATTTTATACTTTTTAGTATGCTGCTAGCTGTATCTAATACTTACGGCGCGCAAGAACATTTTTATAATAGTATAAGCGGAAAACACTTTGCAGCCGACTCATCGCTTACTGTGCAAGATGATAAATATGGAACATCTCTTTGGAACACCATACAGAAAAACATTAAAGTAACAGATATTATAACTCTAGAACTGAATGAAGATACGACTTTATTCCTCCCTGCCAAACATAGTTGCAGGGTAGATTTGGAAATAACATACTACGATTCTGCTGGTCATGCCGATAGCTTAACTACTATATTGGCGATAAACTACGATACAACTAAATCTAAGCGATTTAATTTCCGCTCTTCATTTAAATTTAATGGGGGATATAAAGTAAAGGCACGTATATTGACTGTCGTATATGATGGTGTAATAAGCACCAGCTATCGAAAAGCATTTACGCTGGCAGGAGATATTTATATTACCCGCGTTTATAAGTTCACTTGCGGAACTCCTAAAACAGCCATACATGTGTATGATGCCACTAATCAGCGGCTTAATATAAGTTGGAGTCCTGATACAGGGGCCGATGAATATGATTTGGAATTTACTTCATATGATGATAGTAGTCAGGTGTCCAAAGACAGTGCGTCTATTACCTATCCAGATATCAGCTTACTTTTTAACAATAATGCTACACGGGTAACGGTGCAAGGGTTATTCTATGCAATAAGCCTGGTGTATAATCCGGGTTATGTAATATACAGGCTAAGGCCGATTCATTATGATATGCACGGGAATCGTATTGAAGGAGCTTGGTCATCCGAAGTACCACCAACCAAGCTATCATCATTTGCAAACAGGTATCATTGGCATGGTCATGAGATTTATATGAACTGGCAATATACAGCAGCTTATGCCGAACAAGGAAAACGAAAAGAAGTTACCAGCTATTTCGATGGTTCTTTGCGCAACAGACAAAGTGTTACACTCAATAATACCCTGAATAAAGCTATTGTAGGAGAAACTATCTATGATTTCCAAGGGAGGCCCGCGGTAACTACTCTACCCGCCCCCATTGATTCGGGGAAGATACTATACTATGATAAATTCAACCACGATCCCATGGATTCAGAATATAACCGTAAAGATTTCGATACCGGTTCATGTGGATATATTCCGATTGGGATGGATAGTGTAAGGGGCTCTTCCCGTTATTATTCTTCCTCAAACCCAGACACTACATCGGGCTTCGACAGATTCTTACCCGATGCACAGGGGTACCCGTTTACGATGACTGAATATACTCCTGACAATACAGGAAGAATAAGCAGGCAAAGCATAGCCGGTAAAATGCATCGCTTCGGTTCGGGCCATGAAACAAAATATTTTTATGGAAAACCTATGCAGATTGAATTGGACAGGCTGTTTGGGAGTGAAGTGGGAGATTGCAGCCACTATTTGGAAAACATGGTGATGGATGCAAATGGGCAAATAAGCGTCAGTTATATTGATGAGAATGGTAAAACGGTGGCCACTGCATTAGCCGGGCAATTGCCTTCAAACGTGAAAGCCATCAATTCTTATGTTTCAACTCCTACCAACCTAACTGCTAACTTACTTGATAGTGCCAGCAATATCCATCAAAATACATCCATT
>Ga0134125_10000178_pt1 | contig 94260 bp, 90 predicted proteins | sample KB31751_FD_96464 | JGI IMG/M metagenome (GOLD analysis project Ga0134125, IMG submission 96464) | Terrestrial soil microbial communities with excess Nitrogen fertilizer from Kellogg Biological Station, Michigan, USA - KB3-175-1 | ecosystem: Environmental > Terrestrial > Soil > Unclassified ... | reverse complement strand
CTCGGCCTCGTCTCACCCCGCGGATATTCTCCGGAAGAGTGGCAGCTGCCGGCAGCGGCACTGCCGCGCCTGGCCATGGCCGGCCGGCTGATCCGCGACCTGGGAGTCAATGTCAGCGGGGCGGCGCTGGCGGTGGAGCTGTTGGAGGCGCAGCGCGATCTCGAGCGGCATATCCGTCATCTGGAGCGGTTGGCGGTCCGCTGAATCACTGACCAAAGTTCCGCACTCCCTGACGGAGGTAGGACTCCTCCTCGGCCGTGTTGGGGCGGCCCAGCACTCGATTGCGATGCGGAAAGCGCCCGAAGCGCGCCACGATCGAGCGATGCAGCTCCGCAGATTCGAGGGCGCTCGCGAACAGGACCGCTTGCAGCTCCTGCGGCGCCTCGTTGAGCAGTCTGCGGTAGGCCGCCACCGACTCTTCCTGCGCATCGGGCAGCTCCGCATGCTGCAGCGGCATATAGAAAAAGAGCCTCTCCACCGGTGTCAGCGCGGCATCTGCCGCCGACTGCATTCCCGACAGCGTCAGCGCCAGCGCCTCCCGGTCAGTGGCAAAAGCGCGTTCCGTGCCCCGATAGACGTGGCGCGGGAATTGATCCAACAGCAGGATGAGCGAGAGGCGGCGGCGCGGGCTGTCGGCCCACGCGGCGAGCTTGCCTGCGGCCGCCTGCTCGATCAGGGCGCCGAAGCGTGAGCGGACGAGCCCATCGGTCCGTGCTTCATCGGCGGCGGAGCCGAACCACAGGGCGAGCCGCTCCTTCACGCCCTCGGGCTTCAGCGGCAATCTTCCGAACCAGAACCCGCGAACCTCGAGAGCCTCGTCCATCGGTCAGATCTCCAGCCTGGCGCGCAAGGCGCCACTCCTGCCGGAGTTTACTCGCAGAGACTTTCCAGGTACCCCTGCGCCACCCGCGACAGCCGCTTCAGCGCCAGCGCACGCGCCTTCGGCGCATCGACGATGTACTCCAGTGGACCCGAGACTAGCATCTGCCGGATGCGCGGATGCCGCGCCGATGCCCGCGCCATCTTGTTGAGCACGGTGAAGCCGCGATTGATCTTGTCTCGGGAGGCCCGGTTCTGCTCGATCGAGCGGGCCAGGTACTGGCCGAAGCGCGCATAGAGGAAATAATCGTCATCCCCGACCTGGAAGCGCGCCTCGGCGAAAAAGTCGGGGAAATTCTTTTCCAGATACGAATTGACGCCGCGAAGAGAGGGCCCAGGGTCGCTGTCAGTCGACGCTTTGCTCGTCTTCATTTAGCTCGTCACACCTCCGGGGAGTCAGCGCGGCGCGGATGTTGAGCCACCGCGCCGCGCAATGCAAGACCTCAGGTCTCAAAAGGTGCGCCTGTCAACAGCAAGTCAGTAAGCGGCCCAGGGCCGTCCCTGGGACGCGAGGTCGAATGTGTCAGACGGCCGCGCTCGCGCAAAGCGGCAGGATGCCGCTCTTTGCGCCAATAAAAAAGCCCGTCGGGTTTCCCCGACGGGCTGATTTTTTGATTGAACGAGTCCCGGTAAATCGCTGTCAGCTTGCGTCACGGACATCTAATTGACTCGGCTGAAACGCTGGGACCTGAGTCCCGGCCCAATCTCAAAGGCCCGCGTGTCAATCCACGCGTCGAATCGTTCCTGACAACCGCTGCAAAAGTTGCGGCCGCCATCACCCGTGCCCGCGTCGACCTCCGGATTTCTGCGTCGTTATCCTCCGCAAGTATTGGCGTGTACGCATCACCCGCTGCTCTCTCGCCTAAAATCATACCGATTCCAGCTTGACTTTGTCGTTGTAATTGGGCAACAGCGGAGCGTCAGCGAGGGGCAGACGCACCCCGAAGCGCGCGCCTTCCGCACCCGGCAGGTCACCCGCCGCAACCCCACCGCGGTGGTATTCCGCGATCAGTTTCACGATATAGAGACCGAGCCCGAAATGCGGCCGGCTGTCACTGCCGCTGCGCGATTGCCAGAGCGACTCGAACAGCCGCCCACGGGCCTCGGGTGCGAGCGGCGGTCCGGGGTTGTCGACTTCGAGCAGAGCGGCCGCTGCTTCACGGCGCAGACGAACCGTGATGGTGGCGCCGGCGGGACTGAAGTCGACGGCATTGTCGATGAGCTTGTCGAGAAGCTGCACGATCAGGTCGGGCGCGCCTTCGATCTCGATCGTCTCCGACGTCAGATCGGCTGCGAAATGACGCTCCGGGAATGCGACGCGGTACGCATTTACTGCGGACGCGATGACAGGCGTCAAGTCGAAACGCGATCGTTCGGCGTTGCCAATGGCTTCCTCCACTCGAGTGGCGGCTCCCATTGCCAGCAGGATCGCATTCAGGCGCTCGCTGCCCTGGCGAGCACGCTCGATGTACTGCCGCATCGCCGGCGACACCTCTTCGGATTCGAGGTTCTCGAGCGAGGAGCGCACGATCGTCAGCGGCGTGCGGATCTCATGCGCGAGCTTGCCGGCGAGGGACCGCAGGTAGCTCGTGTACTCCTTGAGGCGGCCCAGCAGTCGGGAGAAGCTGCGCGCGACGTCACCGAGCTCATCCGGCGCCGCCGTTTCCGGGAATTGCGTCACGAGCCCTTCGCGGGTCAATGCGGATTCGCTCGCCTGACGCAGGCGCGACAGCCGCAGCGCCAGATGGGCCGCGAATACGAATGTGACAATAACCGCGATCGCGCTCGTCACCAACGTCCAGTTCAGCATGCGAGTCAGCGCGCGGTCGCGCAGTGCCTGCCAGCGGTTTGCCGCTTGAGTCACTTCCAGCTCACCGATCACGACGTGGTGACCGGGGTCGTAGATGGGAGCGCCCGAAGCGATGAACTGCGGCTCGCCGCGTCGATCGACGAAGCGCCGATAGACCTGTGTCAGGACGCCGGGTTCCGGCGCCAGCAGTCCCGGTACCGCGAGCTGATCGGATTGCGCCAGGACGGCGCCGGCCGGAGTGGTCACCGACAGCCTCATTCCCGGCTGCATGAACTGCGCGAGATAAGGCGTCAGCGACGGCGCGGCAACAATGAGCTGTCCCAGAGTGTGAAGGTCATTGCTGCGCAGAGTGCCATAGCTCAGCGGGTCGGTGCCGCGCCTGTCGCGATCGTCGAGCAGCACCCCGAATTGCGTGCCCACCAGCGACAGCGGCATCGCGACCTCGACGGCATAGCCGCCGGCGGCGGGCTGCAGCGCTCCCACGATGCGCGGGTCCTCGGTGGCGGTTTCCTCGCCGAACTCCCCCGCCTCGATGCGCCGCGCAATGATGGGGCCCGGTCCGGTCAGCGCGAGAAACACCTGCTGCTGCGCACCCTGCGGATCCTCGTAGCCGATCCAGATCCGGTCGCCGAGCGCGGAGGAGTCGAGGGGACTGGCGCCGGGTGCATCGAACACAAGAAGCGGGTCGCGTACTTCGATTACCACATACAGCATCCGATCGTAGACGCCCGTGAGGATGCCGAAGCGGTGTGGCGCGGTGCCGTAATACCGCCACGCTTTCGAGTCACGGGGCCAATCGTCCGCATAGCCGTCGATATACGGCGGCGCCGTCAACACCAGCGGCGTGAGGTCGTACGGGCCGATCTTCGGGGGTGCCGGCGCGCCCGAGTTGCGATACAGCAGGTCTGTCCGGCCCTGAAGCGATGCGGCGATCGTCTCCGACACTGCCTGCAGCGCGTGCTGCTCGCTCTCCCGCAGCGCCGCTTCCATCTCCTGCGCGTAGCGAATGCCGTCCCACGGCAGAACCAGTGTCGCCAGGCCGAGCAGCAGCAGCTTCAGTCGTAGCGACATCGCCTGTTCACTCGACCCAGCGGTAACCCATCCCGTACACGGTCTGCAATGCATCGAATGCCGGGTCGATGCTCTGAAACTTGCGCCGGATCCGCTTTACGTGCGAAGTGATCGTGTTGTCGTCGAGCACGACGTTGGCCGCATCCATCAGCTGCTGCCGGTTCTTCACGTGGCCCGGATGGCGCGCGAGCGCGTGCACGATCCAGAACTCCGTGAGCGAGAGGAGTACCACCTTACCGTCCCATTCGGCGCGCATGCGCTCGACGTCCAACGCGAGCGGCCCACGGCGGAGCCTCTGCTCCTGCTCATCTGGCGGCTTGCGCAGGGCCTCCACGCGGCGGAAGAGAGCATTCACCCGCGCGATCAGATGCGCGAGGCTGAGATCCTTGGTGAGGAAGTCGTCCGCCCCGAGGCGTAGTCCCGATACTGCGTCGAGCTCCGAGTCGCGTGCGGTCAGAAAGATGATCGGCAATTCCGCCGAGAGGGCGCGCAGCTGGCGGCAGAGCTCGAAGCCGCCTTCCGGCTCGTCCTGCAGCGAGATGTCGATCACGGCCAGGTCCGGCAGGCGTGCGGCAAACGCCGCCATCGCTTGGGCTCGGTTGCCGTACGTGCGTACGAGGTAGCCCTCGCGCGTGAATGCCGCGGCGTAGTTGTCGCGGATGGCCGGCTCGTCTTCCACGATCGCAATGAGGCGTTTCATGGGCGCGATTATAGGGGGCCTGATCACTTCCGGCCGTGGTCGGGGTCCGGCTGCGCTGGTATTGTTCCGCCCCCATGAAAATACCCGAGATTCTGATCGTCGAGACCGTCCACCAGCCAGGTAGCCTGGCCAAAGTGCTGCAGGTGATCGCCGAGGCAGGCCTGACCATCGAGCATCTGAACGCGCTGCGCCGCGACCAGGGCCGCACCCTCTGGGAGATTACCCTGGAGATGGATGAGGAGGCGGATCGGAGCCTCTACGACCGCATCGATCGCCTGCCGACGGCCCGCTTCATCGGCAAGTCCGACCGCGTGTTCAACCGCCACCGGGGCGGCAAGATCCGCACGGTTACAACACTACCCATCAGCACGCTGCAGATATTGCGCGACATCTACACGCCCGGGGTGGCAAGGGTATGTCTGGCAATCCAGAAGGACAGCCAGGCTGCGCGTGAGTTTACCAGCGTCGATAGCACCGTGGCCGTCGTGACGAACGGCACGGCGGTGCTCGGTCTCGGTGACATCGGACCGCTCGCGGGTCTGCCGGTGATGGAAGGCAAGGCGGCGCTGTTCGCCGATCTCGTGGGCCTGTCGGCAGTGCCGATCCTGCTCGAGGAGCGCCGGCCCGAGCAGGTGGTGGACACCATCGCGCGCATCCACCTCTCCTTCGGCGCCATTCAGCTCGAGGACTTCGCCGCGCCGGAGTGTTTCGAGATCGAGCGGCTATTGCGCGAGCGGTTGCAAAAGCCCGTGCTGCACGATGATCAGCACGGCACGGCGGTCGTGGCGCTCGCGGCGCTGACCAATGCCGCGCGCCGCGCGGGCAAGAGCTGGGAAGAGAGCGTGATCGGGCAGATCGGACTGGGAGCCGCCGGCATCGGCATCGTCCGGCTGCTGCGCGCAGGCGGCGCAAAGCGTGTGCTCGGGGCGGACCGTAATCCCGAGGCCGTCGCACGTCTCGTGGCTCTCGGCGGGGAGGGCGCCACGCTGGAGTCGATCATGCAGCGCGCGGACATCGTCATCGCGACCACCGGTGCGAAGGGCCTGATCAAGCCCGAGTGGGTGCGGCCAGGTCAGGTGATCCTGGCACTCTCAAATCCTGACCCGGAGATCGAGCCGCTCGTGGCGCGCGAGCGCGGCGCAGCCTTCGCGGCTGACGGCAAGGGGATCAACAACGTGCTCGCGTTTCCGGGCCTCTTCAAGGGTGCGCTTGCCGCTCGCGCGGTCCGCTTCACGGACGAGATGCTGATGGCCGCGGCGCGTACGATCGCCGAGCAAACGGAGGGCGACGCCCTGGTGCCGAGCCCGCTCGACAAGTCCGTGCACGAACGCGTCGCACTGGCGGTATGCGAGGCATACCGCCAGGCGGCGAGGCCTTAGGCCGTGACGGCCTCGGGACCCATGAAGCCTTTGAGCTTGCCGAGGGCGTTCGACTCGATCTGACGGATCCGCTCCGCGGATACGCCGTACTTGTCGGCCAGCTCGTGCAGGGTCGCCTTGTCCTCCATCATCCAGCGGCTCAGGACGATGTCGCGGCTGCGATCGTCCAGCTGCTCCAACGCATCATGCAGGCGCGTGGACGAGTCGTCCTCCCACTCTGCGCTTTCCACGCGCTCTGCCGGATCGGCGTTCGGCGCCGGCAGATAGGCCGCCGGGCTGTAGGACTCTTCCTCATCCGTTTCCGGCGTCGGATCGAACGACATGTCGCGCGCCGCCAGACGCTTTTCCATTTCGGTCACTTCGGTCGGCGTGACGCCCAAATCGCGGGCTACCGCCGCCGTCTCCTCCGCCGAAAGCCACGTCAGGTTCTTTTTCAACCGGCGCAGATTGAAGAAGAGCTTGCGCTGCGCCTTGGTGGTGGCGATCTTGACCAGCCGCCAGTTGCGCAGCACGTACTCGTGGATCTCCGCACGGATCCAATGTACGGCGAAGGACACCAGCCGCACGTTGAGCGCCGGGTCGAAGCGCTTCACGGCCTTCATCAGGCCTACGTTGCCTTCCTGGATCAGGTCGCCGACCGGCAGCCCGTAACCGCTGTAGCCACGCGCGATATGCACCACGAAGCGCAGGTGCGAGAGCACCAGCTTGCGCGCAGCGTCGATGTCGTTCTGGGAGCGGAAGCGCTCCGCCAGGTCGCGTTCCTCCTCCCGGGTCAGCACCGGGATACGGCTCACGCGATCAAGGTACGCATCCAGGCTCCCGACCGGACCGGCAAGCGCCAGGTCGCCGGGGCGCGCGATCAATGCGGTATTTACGGTCATGCAGTCTCCAGATTCGTTTGGACAGGCATTTTAGCACTCGCGATATTGGAGTGCTAAGGGCATAAAGAAGTTCCCGGGCCCCGTAGCCTTTTCCCCTTGTGGCACAGCAGCTTGCACCGGTCCAATGCTTCCTGGAATCCCTCTTCGGAGGGGTATCTCAACCCATCTGGAGGACCACTTTGCCTTGGGCGTGTCGGCGCTCGAGCTGCGCCTGTGCCTCCGCCGCGTCCCGGAGCTCGAACACGGCTGAGACGTGAGGGTGTACCCGCCCTGCATCGATCAGGCGCCCGATCTCCATGAGTCTCGCCGCGATCGGGATGCGCGATGAAGTTCGCTGCTTGCGCATGGTGCTCCCGAGCCTTCGCTTCCGACGGTTTCGCGAGCGAGGAGATCATCGAGCCCCCGTCCTTGAGCACGGCCCAGGAGCGCTCCTGCGTGTCGCCAGCGATCAGGTCGAGGACCAGGTCGACGTCGTGCACCGTCTCCTCGAAGCGCCCGTGCTCGTAGTCAATCGCTTCGTCGGCACCCAGGTGCTTCACGAATTCCACGTCCTCCGCCGCCACGGTCGTGGCTACCGTCGCGCCCCTGGCCTTGGCGAATTGCACCGCAAGGTGACCCACGCCGCCGGCGCCACCGTGGATGAGAACGCGCTGGCCGGCGAGCAGGTGACCGTGGTCGAAGAGACCCTGCCATGCGGTGAGGCCCGCGAGCGGCACGGCAGCCGCGGCCCGGTAATCGAGCTGCCCCGGCTTGGGCGCAACCAGGTCGGCACGGACCGTCACGTATTCGGCATAGCCGCCGGGTCCGCCGTCGAGCATGGCGTAGACCGTATCGCCCTCCTTGAAGTCGCGCACCGCACGGCCGCAGCGCTCTACCTCGCCGGCCACATCGCGGCCGAGGACCATGGGCAGCTGGTCCTGCTTCACCACCGGATACGAGCCCGAGCGGATCTTGTAGTCCACGGGGTTGACGCTGGCGGCGCGGACTCTGATCAGCACCTCGTCATCCCTCGGCGTGGGCTTCTCGATATCGGTAAGCTCCAGAACCTCGGGTCCGCCGAACGAGCGGATGCGCACGGCTTTCATGGTGGTCATGCCAGCCTCCGGGCAGATTTTGCAGGGGCAAGATCAATCCTCCCGCGGTACGCCGGTTCCCTGCTCATGGCGGGCGACCTCGTCAGTTTTGCGTCAGGCAATTTGCCTAGGCTACGTGACCCGGTACAGTCGGGCGCGGAGCTCACCCATTTCTATGAAGCCAGAGACCAGCCAGACCGTCGAGCGCGCTACGGCAGCGATCGGAACTCCGGCGCGCTATGACGGCGTCAGCATCTTCCTGCATTGGGTCACCGCGGCTCTCATCGTGACTCTGTGGGCGCTCGGTCAGACGATCGACTGGTTCCCGAAGGGCGCACCGAAAATCGACGCGCGCTCGACCCATTTCCTGCTCGGCGTGACGCTCGGCATCGTACTGCTGATCCGCGTGGCATGGCGCGCAAGCGCGGGCCGGAGCCTGCCGCCCGCCGACAAAGGCCGTGTGGGGCTCGCGGCGAAGGCCGTGCACTACGGTCTCTATGCGCTGGTCGGGGCCACCGTGGTGCTCGGCGTCTTCAATGCCTGGCAGCGTGGCGATGTGGTGTTCAACGTTTACACCATACCGAGACTGATACCGGGTGACCTTGCACTCAAGCGGACCCTGGAGGACCTCCACGGCGACTTTGCGGACGTGGTGCTCATCGTGGCGGGCCTGCACGCGGCCGCGGCTTTGGTCCATCATTACCTGCTGCGCGATTCGGTGCTGCGCAGGATGCTGCCGTAGTCGGGATCCATGCCTGAGTTGCCGGAGGTCGAGACGACACGACGCGGCCTGGAACCGCACATCTCCGGCCGCAGGATCGTGGCATTCACGGTGCACGAGCCGCGCCTGCGCTGGCGGGTGCCGGACGATCTGCCGGCGAAGTTGGCCGGCCAGCGCATCACCGGCGCCGGGCGGCGCGCCAAGTACCTGCTGATAGGCCTGGAGTCGGGCACCCTGCTCGTGCACCTTGGCATGTCGGGAAACCTGCGGGTCCTGCCCGCCGATACACCGCGCATCGCGCATGACCACTACGACCTGCTGCTCGATTCCGGCAACACGCTGCGCTTCAACGACCCGCGCCGCTTCGGCAGTCTTCATTACACGACCGAGGACCCGGGCCGGCATCCTTTGCTCGCCCACCTCGCGCCGGAGCCCTTCGACCCGAAGTTCGACCCTGAATACCTGTGGCGCATCACCCGCCGCAGGCGCGCGTCGATCAAGCAGGTGCTGATGAACAGCCGGCTGGTGGTGGGGGTGGGCAACATTTATGCAAGCGAGACGCTCTTTCGGGCGCGGATCAGGCCGCGGCGGCGTGCGCAAAGCCTGTCGCAGGAGGAAGCGGGACGGCTTGTGAAGGAGGTGCGGGCGGTGTTGTCCCACGCGATCAAGGTCGGCGGGACGACGTTGCGGGATTATGTCGGCGCAGACGGGGAGCCGGGATACTTCAGGCAGAAGCTGTATGTATACGAGCGGAAGGAGTGCCGGGTGTGCGGCACCGCGATCCGGCAGCTGACCCAACAGGGAAGGTCAAGTTATTATTGCCCGACATGTCAGAAGTAAGGCATTCGCCGGACGCGTCATTTCGCCCTGCGGTGCTTCTTGAGCTCGGCTTCCACTATCGGGTGAACGAACTCGCGGACGTCGCCCCCGAGCACCGCGATCTCCCGTACCAGCGATGATGAAATGAACGTGAACTGCTCCTGCGGTGTCAGGAAGACCGTCTCGATGTCGCGGTCGAGGTGGCGGTTCATATTGGCGAGCTGGAATTCGAACTCGAAATCCGAGATGGCGCGCAACCCGCGGATGATCACCGTCGCGCGGTGCTTCCTCGCGAACTCGACGGTCAGCTCGGAGTAGCCCAGCACCTCGACGTTCGGCAGGTCATCGAGCACGCGCCGCGCCAGGTCGATTCGCGCGTCGAGCGGAAACATCGGCGCCTTGTTGGGATTGGAGGCGATCGCAACGATGACGCGGTCGAAGACGCTTGCCGCGCGGCGCACCAGGTCGTGGTGGCCGTTGGTGATCGGGTCGAAAGTGCCCGGATAAATGGCATTGCGGCTCATTCGATTTCAGTCCCCCTCGCTCTCGAGTAAAGATGATACCCGACCTCGCCCGCCTGCTTTGCCCTGAGAGGCCGCCATCGCTGCGGGACGGTGGGGGATGCACTGGCGGCGGGACGCTCGAGGTAGACGAGCGCGTCGTCCGCAAGCCAGCCACCTTCTTCGAGGCGCGCCACCGCTTCCTCGAGCAGCCCCGAGGCGAAGGGTGGATCGAGGAAGGCGATGTCGAACGGTTCGGCGCGCGTCGTGTCCAGGAAGCGCCGCGCATCGCTCTGCTCGACTCGACCTGCGCTCGCGCCCCATTCCTGGAGGCGCGCAGCGATCTCGCGGGCGGCAGCCGGATCGCGCTCGACGAAAGTCACCTGCGCCGCGCCACGGGACAGCGCCTCGAGCCCGAGTGCGCCGCTACCCGCGAAGAGGTCGAGGCAGCGTGCCCCCGGCACGCGGGGTGCGAGCCAGTTGAAGAGAGTCTCGCGGACGCGATCCGGAGTGGGACGGATCTCGTGTGAGGGCGGAAAGCGCAGGCGCCGCCCCCGCCACGCGCCGCCGATGATCCGCAGCACTCGGGCCGAGGCGCCACGGTGTGATGGAGTCGCGCGGCTCAAGGGACTGCTCTCATTGAAGCGCTGGATCCGGGCATCCCTGCCCCACCCAGCGCGCCGCGGTGTCCATCCATGGACACCCGCTCGGCGGAGCGAAGCGATGCTTCGCTGAAAGGCACCGCCTCGCCCTGTGCCTGGACCGTGTGATGCCGTCTCATGACTCGGTGTCGATGCGCACCGATGGACGATACACTACCGGCCGAAACATTATGTTCGGACGCAAACCCAAAGACGGCGCCGCCGAGGCCGAGGAGCGCCAGGGCTTCTTCAAGAAGCTGCGCAGCCGGCTGAACCGCGGCAACTCCTGGCTCACCTACGACCTGGCCAACCTTTTCAAAGGCCGGCAGATCGATGCGCAGATTCTGGAGGAGCTGGAGACGCGGTTGCTCATTGCCGATGTCGGCGTTGAGGCGACAGAGGATATCCTGACGGACCTTCGCAAGCGTGTGGCACGCAAGGAGCTCGCAGACGTCGAGGCGCTGGTGAATGCGCTGCGCGATGCCATCGTGGAGATCCTGGAGCCCTGCGCCAGGCCGCTCGCGATCGATGAGAGCAGGAAGCCGTTCGTGATCCTGGTGGTCGGCGTCAACGGCTCCGGCAAGACCACCACGATCGGCAAGCTCGCCCGGCAGTTGGCTGACGAGGGGCGCAGCGTCACGCTGGCCGCCGGCGATACCTTCCGGGCCGCTGCAATCGAGCAGCTGCAGGTCTGGGCCGAGCGCTCGGGAGCTGCGTTCGTCGCACAGCGCGCGGGTGCCGATCCCGGCGCCGTCGTCTTCGATGCGGTGCAGTCGGCGCGCTCGCGCGGGACGGATGTGCTGTTGGCCGATACCGCGGGGCGCCTGCACAGCCAATCGCATCTGATGGAAGAGCTGAAGAAGGTGAAGCGCGTAGTGCAGCGCGTCGAGCCGTCGGCACCCCACGAAGTGCTGCTGGTACTGGATGCCAACCAGGGTCAGAATGCGCTCTCGCAGGCCATCCAGTTCCACGAGGCGATCGGCGTGACCGGTATTGCGCTCACCAAGCTCGATGGGACCGCCAAGGGCGGGATCGTCATCGCCATTGCGCGCCGGCTGGGGCTGCCGATCCGCTTCATCGGCATCGGCGAGCAGCCGCAGGATTTCGGCGAGTTCGACGCCCGCGCGTTCGCCACCGCGCTGGTCGAGGGTCCGCGCGAGCCGGCGCAATGATCCTCTTCGAGCGCGTCAGCAAGCGCTATCCCAACGGACGGGAGGCCCTCACCAATGTCAGCTTCAGGATCGAGAGCGGCGAGATGGTGTTCCTCACCGGCCGCTCGGGTGCGGGCAAGAGCACCGTGCTGAAGCTCATCGCGCTGCTCGAGCGGCCGACGCGCGGCACCGTGACGGTGAACGGCAAGAGCACCGGCGCCCTGAAGGCGCGCCACATTCCGGCCTTCCGCCGCCAGCTGGGCGTCGTGTTCCAGGATCACAAGCTGCTCGCCGACCGGCCGGTCTTCGACAACGTCGCCCTGCCTCTGATCGTCGCGGGCGCACCGCTCAAGGAAGTCGACAGGCGCGCGCGCGCCGCGCTCGACCAGGTGGGCCTGCTCGGCAAGGAGCGGATGCTCCCTGCGGAGCTCTCCGTCGGCGAGCAGCAGCGGGTCGGCATCGCGCGCGCCGTGGTCAGCAAGCCACCGCTCATCATCGCCGACGAGCCGACCGGCAACCTCGACCCGGACCTGTCGCTGGAGGTGATGCGCCTCTTCCGGCGCTTCAGCGACGTGGGCGTCACGGTGCTGGTCGCGACCCACGACCAACACATCGTGCGCGAGCTCGCCAAGCGCGAGATCGTGCTTGCGAGCGGCGAGATTCAGGGCGGCGGCGCCGACCCGCTGCCGCACCTGGTGGCAAGTAAATGAGGCTCGAAGTCTACGGCACGCGGCATTCCCAGGCGCTGCTCGGCTCCCTCGGACGGCTGCAGCGCAATCCGCTCGCCACGGTGCTCACGCTGCTCGTCATCGGCCTCGCGCTCGCCCTGCCGGCAGCGCTCGGGCTCTTCATCACCAACGCGCAGTCGGCGACGGGCGGTTTCGGCCAGGCGGTCGACATGTCGGTGTATCTGAAGCCGGATGTGCCGCTCGCCAAGGCGCAGCAGCTGGCGGCCAAGGCACGGCTGCGTCCGGACGTCGCGCAAGTGACGGTGATCCCGGCGGACCAGGGGCTGGCGGAGTTTCGCGAGTACTCGGGATTCGGCGCCGCGCTCGATGCGCTCAAATCCAACCCGCTGCCCAACGTCCTGCACATCGTGCCGAGGCGCGATGCCGTCGGCGGGGGTGGCCTCGATTCGCTGCGAGGCTATTTCGTCGCCTGGCCCGAGGTCGATGTCGTGCAGCTCGATACGGAGTGGGTGCTGCGCTTCAATGCCATTCTCGCCGTGTTGCGGCGGCTCGTGCTCATCGCCGCGGCACTCCTGGGCGCCGGGGTCCTCGCGGTCGTCGGCAACACCATCCGCCTCGAGATCCTCAACCGCCGCGCGGAGATCGAGGTGACGAAGCTCGTCGGCGGCTCCAACTCCTTCGTGCGCCGGCCGTTTCTCTATACGGGACTGCTTTACGGGGTCGGAGGCGCGGCGCTGGCCTGGCTGATTCTGGAGGCCGCGGTGCTGGTGCTGGACCAACCCGTGGCCACGCTCGCCCAGCTGTATGGCAGCCGGTACTCGCTGACCGGCCCGTCGGGGCCGGTACTGGCCGCACTCTTTGGCGGCGGTGTCGTGCTCGGTTGGCTCGGGGCCTGGATTTCCGCGCAGCGACATCTGCGCAGTATCGAGCCGCGAGCGTGAATCGGCTGGTGCGCGCTGTGGCCGCGCGCCGGACTACTTGATTTTCGACTCTTTGTAGGCGACGTGCTTGCGCGCCACCGGGTCGAACTTGCGCACTTCGAGCTTGTCCGGGTGCAGGCGCTTGTTCTTCGTCGTCACATAGAAGTGGCCGGTACCGGCCGAGGAGAGCAGCTTGATCTTCTCGCGCATGGGGGCTCCTTCAGATCTTCATGCCCTGGGCACGCAGCTCGGCAACGACCTTGTCGATGCCCTTCTTTTCGATCGTGCGCATGCCATGGGTGGACACGCGCAGCGAGACCCAGCGCTTCTCGGTCTCCAGCCAGAACCGCTGGGTGTGCAGGTTCGGCAGGAAGCGGCGGCGCTTCTTGTTGTTGGCGTGAGAGACGCGGTTTCCGACGGACGGGCCCTTGCCGGTGATCTCGCAGACGCGCGACATATGAATCGACCTTGAAATTCAGCTACTTGGATGCGGAGGCAGCGGCCGCTCCGCGGGAGCCGAGCTTTATACCAGCCCGGGAGGATCCGGACAAGTCGTCACGGCGGCCGCTCGGCGCACGAGCATCGCCGCCAGGCTTGGAAGTCCGCTCCGGGCGCGAACGGACGCCGCCCGCCCTCGAGCCCGCTCAGGGTACGAGCGACGTGGCCAGGGCCTCGATCAGGCCGCTTACCTCATCGGCCGTGGTGTAGTGCACGAAGGAGGCCCGCACTGCGCCTTGCCCCGGATCGACGCCAAGCGCTTCGAGCAGCCGCACCGCATAGAAATTGCCATAGCCCGCCATGAAACCGCGCTTGGCCAGGCGGCGGCCGACCTCGCTCGGCGCGACCTTCTGCGGCACGAAGGCGACGGTCGGCGCACGAAACTCGGCATCGGCCGGCCCTAGCAGACGCACGTCTGGCCGGTCCTCCAGGAAGCTGAGCAATGGAGCGAGCAGCGGCTTCTCCGCCAGGCGCAGCAGTGCCCGAACCCTGCCTGGGCGTCCCGCGGCCGCCTCTCCCGGGTAGTGGCGCGCATCGAGCGCGTCGAAGTACTCGGCGATACCGCGCGCGGCGGCGATCTGCGCGTGGTCGGGACCTGCGGGGACGAGCCGCTTGCGCGCTTCGTGCGCGTTGAAGTAGTGGCCCTCGTTGGCCAGGCGCTCGATCAGGCCGCGACGCACGACCATCAGGCCCTGATGCGGACCGTAGGTCTTGTAGAGAGAGAAGAGGTAGACGTCAGCGTTGAGCGCCGACACATCCGGCAGCCCGTGAGGCGCCCATGAGACCCCATCGATGACAGTGATCACGCCAGCCGCGCGTGCGCGCTCGCAAACGGCGGCGACCGGATTCTCGTGCGCGATGATGTTGGAGGCGTGTGGGAACGCGAGCAGCCGGGTGCGGCGGCTGAAGAGTGGCTCGAGATCCCGCGGATCCAGGGTGCCGGACTGCGGATGCACCCGCCACTCTTTGATCACCATCCCGGCTGCGGCAAGCCGCCGCCAGGCACCGCTGTTGGCCTCATGATCCTGGTTGGTGACGATGATCTCGTCACCCGGGGAAAGCAGGGTGCGGGCAGCCTGCGCCAGAACGTATGTGTTCTGCGAGGTGGAGGGGCCGAAATGCACCTCCCCGCTCGCGACTCCAAGGTATTCGGCCAGGCGCGCACGCGCGAGATCCATCCACTCGCCCGCCTCGCTCGAGGCCTTGAACGCGTAGTACGGCTGGACCTTCAGGCGGCGGTAATACTCCGCGAGCAGCTCGATGACGCGTCCGCACGCATAGGAGCCGCCGGCATTCTCGAAGAACGCCTGGCCGGCGAGTGAGGACTCTGCAAAGGCGGGGAATTGCGCCCGGATGAACGCGTGATCGAGGATGGCAGTTGTGCTCATAGAAGCCCGTGCTCGGCAAAAGAGTAGCAGCGGCTCTCGCCGACGATGATGTGGTCAACGATACGAACATCCATCAGGGCCAGCAGGTCCTTCAGACGTCGGGTAATGAAGTCATCGGCAGGGCTCGGCTCCAGTGACCCGGAGGGATGGTTGTGCGCGACGATCACCGCGGTCGCATTGTGCAACAGGACTTGTCGCAGTACCTCTCGCGGGTGCACCTGCGCGCAGTCCACGGTGCCGCGGAACAGCTCCTCGAACGCGATGAGCCGGTGGCGGTTGTCGAGGTAGATGCAGCAGAAGACCTCGTAGGGTCGATCGCGCAGCTGTGCCAGCAGATAGCGGTAGGTCGCCTGGGGGCTGGCCAGCGGTGAGCCGATGCGCATCTCCTCATGGAGGTGCCGCTTGGCGAGCTCCACGGCCGCCTGCACGGCGGCATAGCGGGCCGGGCCGATGCCTTTCCGGCGCCAGCGGGTGAAGCGCGCATTCAGCAGGCCGCGCAGGCAGCCGAAGTCGTTGAGGAGCGAGCGGGCCATGGCGACGGCCGAACATCCGGGAATGCCGGAGCCGAGGAGAAGGGCCAGCAGCTCGCCGTCGGAGAGGGCATGCGCCCCCCGCTTCAGCAGCTTCTCGCGGGGGCGCTCCCCTTCCGGCCATTCCCGGATGGCGAGGCTGCCGCCGTGCAACGTCCCGGCCTCGCTCCCCGTGCTCGCTGTCGTACGTTCCATGGCGGCCATGATGGCCGTGGGGCATCGCCGGGGGCGAGGGGCTCAATGGGGGCTCTTTGTGCAGAAACGCCCCTTTTAGGCACCCACCGTTTGCGCGGCCGGGCGGGGGCGTCCGATAATCCAGGCATGCAAGGCAAACGTATCCTGCTCGGCGTGACCGGCGGCATCGCGGCCTACAAGGCCGCGGATCTGGTGCGGCGGCTGCGCGAGCGCAGCGCCGAGGTCCAGGTCGTCATGACGGCCGCGGCGCGGGAGTTCGTCGGTCCGCTGACGTTCCAGGCGCTATCCGGTCGTCCTGTTCGTGCCGAGCTTTGGGATGCGGCGGCCGAGGCCGCGATGGGGCACATCGAGCTCGCGCGCTGGGCGGAGCTGGTGCTGGTCGCTCCGGCGAGCGCCGACTTCCTGGCGCGCCTCGCCGGTGGTCACGCGAATGACCTGCTGGCCACCCTGTGCGTGGCCACCCAAGCTCCGATTGCCGTGGCTCCCGCCATGAATCGCATCATGTGGGCCAACGCGGCCACGGCGGCGAACGTCGCGACCCTCCGCCAGCGGGGTGTGCAGATTCTCGGCCCCGCGGAGGGTGAGCAGGCCTGCGGCGAGGTCGGCGAGGGGCGAATGCTGGAGCCGCTCGAGATCGCCGACCGCATCGACATGCTGCTGCCGCGCAGCGGGCCGCTGCAGGGCAGAAGAGTGCTGATCACCGCAGGTCCCACACGCGAGCGTATCGACCCGGTGCGCTTCATCAGCAACCGCAGCTCCGGCAAGATGGGCTTCGCAGTCGCCCAGGCCGCGCGCGAGGCCGGGGCCGAGGTCGTCCTCGTCGCCGGACCCGTCAGCGTCCCGACACCGTCCGGTGTGCGGCGGGTGGATGTCGAAACGGCGGAAACCATGCTGGCGGCCGTGCTGCGGGAAGTGGCGGCGGCCGATATCTTCATATCCACGGCGGCGGTCGCCGATTACCGCCCCGCGAACCCGCACGGGCAGAAGATCAAGAAGACCGCCAACACCCTCGACCTCAACATGGAGCGCACGCCCGACGTGTTGGCGACCGTGGCGGCGCGGTCCGGGCGGCCGTTCGTGGTGGGCTTTGCCGCGGAGACGGAATCGGTCGAGCAGAACGCGCGCGCCAAGCTCCTCAAGAAGAACCTGGACATGATCGCGGCCAATGAGGTCGGCGACAACAAGGTCTTCGAATGCGAGGACAATCATCTCATCGTCCTCTGGCGCAACGCCCGCCGCGATCTCGGCCATGGCACGAAGCTTTCACTGGCGCGTGAGCTGATCCGCCTGGTCGCGGAGTCGTACGCGGCGTCCCTGACGGGCACGGCGCAACGCGACTCGGCGCACGCATGACGAAATTGGAGCCTCGCGACGCGGCGTCAGGCGCCGCGAAACGGCCCCTCAAGATCAGGATCCTCGATCCTCGTGTCGGCAGCGAGTTTCCGCTGCCCGCCTACGCGACCGGGGGCTCGGCGGGCCTCGACCTGAGGGCGTGCCTCGATGCACCGCTGACGCTGGAGCCCGGCAAGGCCGAGCTCATTCCGACGGGCATGGCCATCCACCTGGAGGATCCGGGACTGGCCGCGGTGATCCTGCCGCGCTCCGGCCTCGGCCATAAGCACGGCATTGTGCTGGGCAACCTGGTCGGCTTGATCGATTCGGACTACCAGGGCCAGCTCATGGTGTCGTGCTGGAATCGCTCACGCGAGCCTTTCACCGTCCGTCCGGGCGAGCGTATCGCACAGCTCGTGGTCGTGCCTGTAGTGCAAGTAGCGCTGGAGATCGTCAATTCGTTCGAGGACAGCGCGCGGGGCGCGGGCGGCTTCGGACACTCGGGCAGTCACTGAGAGCGCGGCTCTCCCGGCGACTTCTGCCCGTAACTCAACTCCCCGGCGCTCACCCCGTCAGCGGCAGTGCTCGTGGCGATCGTCCCGATCGTCGCGGTCGTGGCACTCGTGCCATTCGTGATCGTGCCAGTACCGGTGGTGCGGACGGTCGTAATAACCTTCGCGATAGCCCTCGCGGGGAGCTGGCGCGATGACGCAGCCCGCCAGCAGAGCGACCAGGCTGATGAGGCAACTGCCGCGAACGACGTATCTGATGGTCGACATGGGAAACCTGCGGGCGGCTTGGCTTATGAGGCAAATCGCAAGGGTCATGCCCGCGATCCGCGGTAGGCATCGGAGGGCCGGCCTTCGGAGCGGCAGGCGTGGGCGGCCGGCCCTGCCGGTTGCGCCCCCCACTTGATTCGGCGGCAGGTTCCGGCGACTCTCCGGGGCAGCGAGGCCTTCACCCCGGGGAGAAAGACGACAATGGCTAACGGCATCGACGTGGTTGGTATCGTGGGCAGCCTGCGACGGCAGTCGTTCTCCCGCCGACTCGCTCTTGCGCTCGCCTCGGTGGCGCCGGACGCGCTGAAGATCGATCTCGTGCCGATCGGCGGTCTGCCGCTCTACAACCAGGATGAGGAAGTCGATCCGCCGCCCGCGCCGTGGCGGGAGTTCCGCGAGCGGGTCCGGCGGGCCGATGCGGTCCTGTTCGTGACTCCGGAATACAACCGCTCCATCCCGGGTGCGCTGAAGAACGCCGTCGACGTGGGCTCGCGCCCCTATGGGAAGAGCGCCTGGAGCGGCAAGCCCTGCGCGGTCGTCAGCTGCTCGCCCGGCTCGCAGGGCGCCTTCGGCGCCAATCATCACCTGCGTCAATGTCTGGTGTTTCTCAACATGCCTGTGATGCAGCAACCCGAGGCATACATCGGCGGCATCGACAAGCTGGTCGACGAGCAGGGGGGCTTCACCAATCCGTCCACACGCGATTTCTGCCGCGGTATCATGTCGAGCTTCGAGCGCTGGGTCCGCACGGTCCGCGGCACGCCGCCGTAGCCGCGGGCGAGCGCACAGGAACCGCCGCTCCTTACGCCATGACACTATCCCAGCGATTGCTCTTCGCCTTCGTCGCGTTCGTGTTCGTGATGTTCTTCACGCCGGGACCCAACAACATCATGCTGATGTCTTCCGGCCTGACGTACGGCTTCCGCCGCACGCTGCCTCATATGGCCGGCGTTACGCTCGGCTTTGCGTTCATGATCGCTTCGGTGGGCGTCGGTTTGGGAACGATTTTCATTGCCTATCCAGTGCTCGAGACGGTGCTGAAATACGCCGGGGCGGCCTACCTGGTCTATCTCGCCGTCGTCCTCGCGATGTCCGGCCCTCCCACGGCGGAAAAGGCGCAGAAGGCGCAGCGCCGCGGCCCGATGACCTTCTGGGGCGCGGCCATGTTCCAGTGGGTCAACGGCAAGGGATGGGTGGTGGTGATCGGGACCATCACGGCCTACGCCGCGATCGCGCATTTCCCCTGGAATATCGTCATTCAGACCGTCGTCAGCCTCACCGTGGGAACCGCCTCCACGGTGGCGTGGGCGCTCTTCGGCAGTGCGCTGCGGCCGGTCCGCAACTCCGCCCGGTCGGTACGCGTGTTCAATATCGTGATGGCGGTGCTGCTGCTCGCCTCTCTCTACCCCGTGTTCATGGAACACTGAGGTGCGGCCTGCCGGGATTGAGCCGCAATCCGGTGTGGCTTACACGGAATGGGGCAATGTCGATCGCAGTTGAATTCCGTCGTCTTCGCCGATGAGCGTGGATAGCCAGTCGACGAACACGCGCACACGCCGTGACAGATGGCGGCTCTGCGGATAGACGACATACAGCGGCGAGGGCTCGGGCAGCCAGTCCGCAAGGAGGAGGTCGAGCGCGCGCCGCTCCATGGCTTCCTTGACCACGAACGCCGGCATCTGTGCGATCCCTAACCCGGCTTCGGCGGCGCTCACGTAGCTGTTCTCGTCCTCGAGCGCCAGATTTCCGGGAAAGACGGCCTGCACGCGCTCGCCCTCCTTCGAGAAGACCCATTCCACGGCCGCTCCCGAGCTCGGTGAGAAATGATTGATGCAGCGATGTCTGGCGAGCTCGCGAGGATGAGCGGGGCGCCCGTGCGCCGCGATGTAGGCGGGAGCGGCGCAGGTGGCGAAGTAGAGAAATCCGACCCGGCGGGCGACGAGGTTGGGATCGTCGACCTCTCCGATCCACAGTGCGCAATCAATTCCTTCGGCGACCAGATCGAAGTGCCGCTCGTTGCACGCCAGCGCGAGCTCGATGTCGGGGTATCGGGAGAAGAATTGCGGCAACGCCGGCACGATCACGGAACGCGCGATCAGTGTCGGTGCATCGACGCGCACTCGCCCGTGGGGTGTTACCGAGTGCTGCGACAACGCCTCTTCGGCCTCACGGACCTCCGCCAGGATGGCAGCGGCGCGTGTGTAGTAGGCGGCACCATCGGGTGTCACGCTGACCCGTCGGGTGGTGCGATTCAGTAGCCTCGCGCCGAGCGACGCTTCGAGCTTCTGGATCAACGTCGTGGCCGTCGCTTTCGGTATCCGCAGGCTTTCGGCCGCACGGGCGATACCCCCGGTCTCTACCACCCGAGCGAAGAGCGCCATGGCCTGCAGCTTATCCATCCTTATTATTCAGAAATCTGAATGATGATTTCAGGATAGCATGCTTTATTTCAGACAATGCGAACAATACCTTGACGGTCGCAGGCACCCCCATTTGAGGAGATCTCAGTCCATGAGCGAAGCCACCAAGACCGTCACCGACCAGACCTTCCAGACGGAAGTCCTGAACTCCTCGAAGCCTGTGCTCGTGGACTACTGGGCGGAATGGTGCGGACCCTGCCGGATGATCGGCCCTCTCGTCGAGGAATCGGCCGCGGAGTACGCCGATCGGCTGACCATTGCAAAGCTGAACGTGGATCAGAATCCCGCCACCCCCACCCGCTACAGCGTTCGCGGCATTCCAACCCTGATGATTTTCAAGGACGGCCATCCGGTGGCAACACACGTCGGCAGCCTCAGCCGATCGCAGTTGCACGCGTTTCTCGACGCGAACACCTGAGCCACCTGGCCCCCGCCGGCGCCGATCGCGGTGCCGTCCGGGGAAGCGCCCGTGCAGTCGAGGCGACGGGGAACCCCGCAGTCCGCGCAGCGTTGAAGGGCCGCATTCCGCGGGGAGGCTTTCTCATGGCCAAAGTTCTCGTCCTTTACTACTCGGCATATGGACACGTGGAGCGGATGGCGCAAGCGGTAGCGGAGGGCGCCCGCGCGGTATCGGGCACGGAAGTGGCGATCAAGCGGGTGCCGGAGCTGGTGCCTGAGGATGTCGCCCGCAAGGCGGGCATGAAGCTGCAGCAGCAGGCCCCCGTCGCCAGCGTCGAGGAACTGCCCAACTACGACGCCATCATCTTTGGCACGCCGACCCGGTTCGGCAACATGACTGCGCAAATGCGCAACTTCCTCGATCAGACCGGCGGGTTGTGGGTGAAGGGTGCCCTGGTCGGCAAGGTTGCAAGCGTATTTGCTTCGACGGCGACCCAGCATGGTGGGCAGGAAACCACCATCACCAGCTTCCATTCCACCCTCCTGCACCAGGGAATGATCATCGTCGGGCTGCCCTATTCTTTCGCGGGCCTGACACGGATGGACGAGATCACAGGTGGTACGCCCTACGGCGCAACTACTCTGGCAAAGGCCGACGGCTCGCGACAGCCCAGCGAAAACGAGCTCGACGGAGCCCGCTTCCAGGGGCGGCACGTCGCCGAGATCGCCGCCAGACTCGAGCGCGGTGCGGGAGCGCGGTCCGGCGCCGAAGTCGATGAATAACCCGAGCGAGACGACGGGCGGTACTGCCGGCCGACCCTGAGGCTCACGTCGCAGGCCATCCGCGATCTGCCGGGAGATCCGGACGATCCCGGTAAGCCGGTCCTCGCGCGGCGGCTCGTCCGCGAGGGGCTTTTGATGACGTTTCCGACTTGATTCCCGAAACCGGCCTCATTCCGCAGCCGCGGCGCCCACCGGTCGTCCCTCCCATCGCCGAGGGTGCGCTGCCGACTTCAATGCGAACGAAATGCGATCGAAATCCGCGACGGCAGGGCAGTCAGCGTCGAAAGCGTGGGGGCCGGCCGAGGTAATTGCCACGACGTCACAGCCGGCGGCCTTGGCGGCCAGAATTCCGGCCTGAGCATCCTCGAAAACCAGACAGTCGGCGGGACGTGTGCGCAATCGATCGACTGCCAGCAGATAGCCCTGAGGGTGCGGCTTGCCTATCGAGACGTCTTCCGCCGAAATCAGAATGTCGGGAACCGGAAGACCTGCCGCCGACAGCCGGCGCGACGCCAACTGCCGGGTTGCGGACGTAACGACCGCCCAGTCCGTGTCGCGCAACCAGAGAAGGAGCGCCGAAGCGCCGGGGATGGCGCGGATATCCTCAGTATCGCCGCTTTCCGACGCCTCGAGCTCTCGAGCCTCGCGGTCGACGTCCATTCCCTCGGGTGCAAACAGTTGCACGACCTCATGCGTGCGCCGCCCGTGAGAAACCGCCAGCACTTCGTCTGCCGAAACACGGTGCTTCAACGCCCACTTCCGCCACGCGCGCTCTACTACGGCTCGGGAATCCACCAGCGTGCCATCCATGTCGAAAATCACCTTTTCATAAACCCGCTCCAGCGAAGCCATGCCCGACATCAGCGCACTCTCTCTGTCTCCTGAACGAACGGAATCTTACATAGAAGCCCATCTTGCCGAAGCTCGGCCGGACGACGGCGTGTGGCCATTCTGCGACAATTGCTGCACATATTTCCTGTAAGTGCCCAAAGGACGGACCATCAGGGCGGCCGTCGTATCGCTTCCGCGGACGTTCTTGACAATCTGAGCTGCGGGATTATTGTCAAAACACTCACGGCCCGGCCGCTCGGAGAGCTCGGCCCGATGTACATGCGTGCGTGCCGCGGCCGTACCCGCAAAATCTGGGAGAAAATCGATGAAGTCCATCAGCCTCAGATCCATGGTCGCAGTCGGTGCGATCGCTGCGCTCTCCGCCACGGCGAGCGCGCAGACTTACGACATCAACACCCTGGCAGGCAAGGTCGCCTCGGTGCACGGGACCGCCGGTCTCCAGATCCGCTTCTCGGCATTCATCGAGCAGGAAGCTCTCGACGGCAGCGCATCCTCTGCGATGCCGATCACGCCGGTCTTCGTGCTCTCGAGTCCGCTGGACGGCTCGTCGATCCTGCCGCCCGATGTGACGGTGAACCAGGACACCGCGGCAGCCCCGCAGAACGAAACAGCAATCGCGGTCGACCCGAATGATCCGCGCCGTGTGGTCGGCGGAGCAAACGATTATGCGAGCCGCGCCTGGAGCTGCACGATCTCGGGCACGCCCTGCAGCGCGCTGGGCGACGGTTACTCGGGAACCTACTTCTCCAACGACGGCGGTCAGACCTGGTGCTGCGTCAGCTCGGACCCCGCTCATCTCGGGACGCTGATACCCGGCGTGGAGCGCCTGACCGGCGGCATCTATGACGCGGGCGGTGATCCGGCTGTCGCATTCGACAGCCGCGGGACCGTCTATTACGCGGGGCTCGGCTTCGATCGCACGAGTCCACCCAGCACGGTTGCCGTCAACCGCGGAACCTTTGACGCATCCGGCAACCTCAGCTGGAGCGCGCCGACGTTCATCAATCAAACAACCTCGCCCTCCACGCTCAACGACAAAGAATGGATTGCCGTCGACGCGAATGCCGGCAGTGCCTTCCGCGATCGCGTATACGTGACCTGGACGCGCTTCATCTTCAATGCGAAGAACGGCAGGTATGTGCAGTCACCGATCGATTTCGCTTACTCCGCGGACGGCGGCAAGACGTTCTCCGCGCCGCAACTCATCTCCGCGAACGTTCTGTATGGACAGGGATCGCGCCCGGTCGTCGGCCCCGATGGCACGCTCTACGTATTCTGGGATGGCTCGACCCGCCTTGCGGCGCTGGACAGCATCTGGATGGTGAAGTCGGCCGACGGCGGTGTGACATGGAGCAAGCCGGTCCAGATCTCACAGCTGGTCGACATCATTCCGGCCGCAGATACGGAGTTCCGCGTCAACAGCTACCCGGCCGCCGCGGCGGATAGCCACGGAAACCTGTACGTCACCTGGTCGTCGATGATGAGCAACACCACAGGCGGCCTGTGCCCCGGCGCCACCAACAGCGGCTGTCACGCCGCCGCGCTTTACAGCAGCTCGAGCGACGGCGGAAAGACCTGGACCAAGCCGGCCCTGGCGTTCCCGGCCCTCGATGCGTCCACGCGCGCCGCAATCGGATATCCCGTGACTCAACCGGATGGCTCGACGCTCGCTGCACCGGCTGCGCGTCGCGTCGACACTTTGTTCTCGGCAATCAGCGCTTCTCCGTCCGGCGGGCTGTACATCTCGGCATATGCTGCAGACGTGGAGTCTCCCTGGCAGACATGCGCAAGCTCGCCGCCTCCCCCGGAGGGTAGAATCAACTGCACGCGGCTTGGCGGGTATGTCAACAATGCACGTCTGGATTACGTCGTTACGGACATCACGACCGGCGTGACCCGCAAGGTCACCACTCAGCCGATCAATACGCAATACGGCTTCGGCGGCGGCTTCTTTGGCGACTACACTGATATCGCCGTCGGCTCGGACGGGCTCTTCCACGCCTTCTGGACCGACAGCAACAACGTCCAGGACGTAGTCTGGTTCTATGGGCTGCAGTTCACGCCGACCCCTATTCATCAGGAAGATGTAGCGACCGCATCCGACTCGTTCTGACGGACTTCGGTTCCGGAGAGCGCGGCTCTGGCCGCGCTCTCCGCTGTCGACGCAAAGGTCGAAAAATTGACGCGTTATCGTCCCAGTGCTATACGGGCACAAGGGGGTAACGCAGCGCAAGGCTCGCAACGCGGTTCCCGTTTGGGGGGCGGCTGGCCGCAACGTTCGGACCGGCAGTACGGATTCGCCGATAAAAACGCAAAAGAAAGGCGTCCGGCATGGCGATCGCGGTACGTTCTGCATCCTGGATCAGTCCGGCTGACCGCACGGCTCCTGCCGTGTGGCTCGGGATCATCTGGCTCGGGATGATCGCGGGCTTCGGAGCCGATTTCCCCAGCTTCCTGCACAAGCCTCCGCCGCCGGCCGGTATCCTCTACGTCCACGCCGCGGTATTCGTCGGCTGGCTCGTTCTGGTCACAGTGCAAGTCGTGTTCGTGCTTCGCGGCCGCCTGCGCCAGCATCGGCGGCTCGGTCCGGTGGCGGGCTACATCGCATTTCTGATGGTGCCGTTTGGAATTGCCACCGGCTTGACGGCGGTGGCGCAGGGCCGTCTCCCACCGGCGCTTCTCGCTCTGAACCTGGTGGATCTGCTTGGATTCATCGCATTCATTGCCATCGGACTCAGGTACCGAAACCTTCCGGCGGCGCACAAGCGATTGATGATGCTCGCGATGGTCTCGATTGCCGACCCCGGCTTCGCGCGGCTCACCAAGCATCTGCTCCCGCACCCCCACACCGTGCTCGGCTCTTTCATAGATGTGTTCTACGGCAACATGCTGTTGCTCGTCGCCATGTTCGGCTGGGATCTGTGGCGCCACGGCCGGATACACCCGGCGCTCCTTGCGGGCGGCCTTTCGCTGGCGGGTGCCGAGTTGCTGACGGCATACATTTTCTACGAACCGGCCTGGAATGCCACGGCGATCGCCCTTGCCCACATGTGGGGGCACGCCGTCGGACTTTGAGCTCGCGGCCGGGCAAAGGTCAATAACACTTACGGCGCGCGGAGAACCGGTCGGACCACCTCGACTCTGCCGTCGAGCGCCTCGCCTCACTGTGAAGTCCTGCTTCACAGCCTGTCCACGTTATCGCGAATAGTCACCAGCTTGAAGCGGCCCTACATTTGCCCGGCAGGTCAGGCGTCATGTGGACGCCGAGGCTTGGGATGCCGCAGGAACGTGGGCCCTCCGGCCGAGCATCGTCAACGAAATACCCCAGGAGAGAGAAAGTGTCGCCGGCAGCCATCTTCAGCACGCATCTCGTTCTCGGTTACGTCGTGTGGCTGCTTTGCTTCGTGGCCTACATCTGGCCCAAACTCAGGTCGCTCGACGGGGCTCAGGCGCAGCGCGCCATTGCCACGTTGCACAGCTTCCGCTTTTTCGGGCTGGTCTTTCTCCTTCCCGGGGTCGTCGGCAGGCTGCCGGCGAGCTTTGCGATGTTTGCCGCCTATGGTGACTTCGCGACGGGATTGTTGGCCATTCTCGCGCTGCTCACGATCAGGTCACGTCCGCTCTTCTGGTCGTTCGTCATCGCGTTCAATGTCGTCGGGATAGCTGATCTCATTCTCGACTACTACCACGCTGTTCAGGCCAATCTGCCGGCGGTGGCCGGGCAGTTGGGTGCCATGTACGCGATCCCGATCCTCTATGTCCCCTTGCTGATGATCACCCACTTCACCGCCCTCTATCTGCTACTGAGTCCTCGTGCCGAAGACGCTGGATCAGCCCTCCGCGTGGGCTAGGGCAAGGCACACCTACCTCGGTACGACAGGAATACCATCATGACAGGTCTCAAAAGGGTCGCCGCAGGTTCTTCGATCGCACTTCTACTCACAGCGTGCGGTACGACCCGACACTACGTCGATCATCCGACATTGACCCTCATGCCGCCCTCGATGAATCCGCACGGCGCTATGAAGGCAGTCTTTTCGGCCGGCACCCCGTTCTACCTGTCGCTCTGCAACGCCAGCAGGTCCACGAGGGAATGCATACCCGGCGATTCCGGGCTCACGGCACAAGGAGTTGGAGGACCCTTCTTTCCCTTGAAGCTGCAGGTCCGAGGCATTCGGGTCCGTGCGGTGCATGAAACCGCGGACGGCACCGCGTTCGATGGAGCTTTCGATTCCAAGGTGGATGCGATCGCGCCCCTGTGCGGTGCGTCCCATATCCAAGCCGTATACGGCGATGGCGGCTCACTGTCGCTGCATTTCGGCAAGTTCTATTGCAACTGGGCGTTGGTCGGCAACGTGATCGTGAGCGCTGATTTTTCGATCGACTCGGTCTCGGTGAACGACAGGACACTCACGGGCTTCTACCGGATCACGTTTTACGGTACCGGCAATGCTGCCGGATCGGGGTACTTCAAGGCTGCCATCGCGCCCGCGGCGAGCGCCCCCGTCCGATCGGCTGCGAACTGAGCGCCGGCGTCTGCGGCCAGGACCGGCATCAATAGCTCTTTCCGCGCGCGGATACCGGCCAGACCACCTCGACTTTGCCGTTGCGCACGCCGACATACCAGTCGTGGAGATTGCAGGTCGGGTCGCAATGCCCCGGAACGAGCTTCAGCTTTTCATTGATGCGCAGAACGCCGCGCTCGTCCTCGATCACGCCGTGTTCATCCGAGGTCCTGATGTATCTCACATCATTGCGGCCATGGATGAGGGGAGGGCCGCTATCGAGTGACAGCGCCTTGAGTCCGGCGTCGCAGACCGCCTGGCCGGGGTTTGCATGGCTCATCACCGAGGTCAGGACGAAGAGCGCGTTGTCCCATTCGCCCTGGTCGATCCGATTCCCATCCTTGTCCCTGATGCGCCCGTAGTCCGCATCCATGAAGGCGTAACTGCCGCATTGCAGCTCATTATAAACGCCGGAGCTCGACTCGAAATAATAGGAGCCTGTGCCGCCGCCCGAGACGAGCTCCGGTTTCAGCCCGATCGCTTGCAGAGCCGCGACGACCGCTTTCACTGCGGCGATGGCGTCATCGAGCCTGGCCTTGCGGTCCTCGTACCGCTCCACGTGCTGCACGGCGCTCTGATAGGCCTGCACGCCGCTGAATTTGAGTGCCGGCGCGGCATCGATGGCCTTCGCGATCCCGACCGCCGCGTCCGCGCCCTTGACGCCGCAGCGGCCCGCGCCGCAGTCGACTTCGACGAGGCACTCCAGCTTCGTGCCGTGTCGCTGCGCGGCTGCGGACAGCTCTGCCACGTTCGCCAGATCATCGACGCAGACGATGATTCGCGTGCCGTGTGTCGGCAGCTGGGCGAGGCGATCGATCTTTACCGGATCGCGCACCTCGTTGGACACGAGGATGTCCCTGATGCCGCCGCGGGCGAAGACCTCGGCCTCGGAGACTTTCTGGCAGCAAACGCCAACCGCACCGCCCAGGCTTTCCTGCAGCCGCTGCACGTCGATGGACTTGTGCATCTTCCCGTGACTTCGATGGCGCATGCCGTGCGCCTTCGCGTACTCACCCATCTTCCTGATGTTGCGCTCCAGCGCTTCGAGGTCGAGGATCAGGCAGGGTGTTTGGATGTCCGCCTCGTCCATGCCAGGCAGAGCAGGAATGTCGTAGCCGACGACGTAGTCGCCCAGATGCTCGTTCGCATTCACTTCATTTGCCGGGTGAGGCTGCGCATCACCGATGCAGGAACAACTGTCCGATCGTGACCGCGAGGGGATAAGGCTGGAATTCATTGCGATTGCTGAGAATGACCACGGCGAGGCGCTGCTCTGGCCAGCGGACGATCACGTTGCGGAATCCCTGGGTTTCGCCGGAGTGCCACACGGTATTGCCGGAGATGCGCCAGCCGAATCCGTAGCTGGCGTCGGGGTCGTCCGTCGGTTCGTGCGCGGTGAAGGCCATGCGCCGCGACTCGGCGTTCAGCAGCTTGTCGGTGTACAGCGCTGCATCCCACTTTGCCAGGTCGTCAATGGAAGAGTAGATGCCGCCGTCGCCGCGAGTGGCGCTCGTGACGTCCTGATCGGTCATCGTCCACTTACCGTTGATGTCACTGTAGCCATAGGCGCGGTTCGATACCTGGGGTCCGCGGTGGTGCTCGTACATCAGCGTGTGTTCCATGCCGAGCGGCTGGAAGATGCGCTTCCTCATGAAGTCCGCGAGATCCATGCCCGAAATGCGCTGCACGATCAGGCCCAGAAGCACGAAACCGCCATTGCTGTAGCGGTGAGCGCTGCCAGGCTCGAAGTAGAGGCGGTGCTGCGCAGCGATCAGGTTCAATACGTCGGCATCGTCCAGCTGGGTAATTCGGTTGGCCGGAATCAGGTCTTCGTAATCGATCAGCCCGCTGGTATGGGTCAGCAGGTCGTAGATGGTGATCTCATCGTCGCTGGAGGGAAGCTCGGGCAGCCATTTACGCACGCGGTCATCCAGCCGCAGCTTGCCATCCTGTTTCAACAGCAGGATACAGGCCGCAGTGAACTGCTTGGTGACCGATGCCAGGCGATAGTTGGTCTCAGGCCCGGCTTTGACGCGCTTCTCCAGATTCGCGTAGCCATAGCCGCGCCTTACGAGCGCCTTGCCATCCCTGACGACCAGCAGCGAGGCGCCGGGCACCTCGCCCGCATAGCGGCTCATCAGGGCGTCGATTTCGGCGCGCCTCGTCTGCTCTGCCGATTGAGCGTGTACGCAGACCGTCGTTACCAGGAAAGCGAGCGCCGACAGAACCAATCGTTTGCGCGTCATCACGATTCTCCGCGCCGCAACCTGAGGCGCCCCGTCGGCTGCTGCCGCGAGGGGAAGGCGTCAATCACAGGCATGCTCTCGTTTGAAGTCCAGATCTTCGTAGTCGTCGCTGAAGTCCGCGTCGGGATCGACCTTGGCCAGGTGCAACGTGTCGTCGGCTTGCTTGGGGAAAAGCAGCCATGCCTCGGAATTACCGCTTCCCCAGTGCACCAGATAATGTTCTCCGACGCGCATGATCTGTCCGGCAAGCGCGGGCGATTTCTGCGAGGCGAAAAACACGGCATTCCCGCGCGCACAAATACTCGCCTCGCCGAACCACGGATCACGCCACACGCCGAGCTGATCCGCGAGATCCATGGGGGTCGCGGGCTTGCGCGAGGAGGTATCGGGAACGCGCGAAATGCGCTGCTGCCGGTCCTCGCGAGCCAGCTCGTCGGCGTAGCTGGCCACGCTGCGAGCCTTCTGCGGGGCGGTGAAACTCTTGGTCAGCACCTCGTTGAGTACCACGCGTGCATTCTCGGCATCGGCGTCGATGAGGAAGACATAGCCGCTCTTGCGGAACGGCAGCAGCGTCATGGCCGAGTACATGCCCGACAGAGTACCGGTGTGCGACACCGTCATTTCTCCATCCACATCGGCGATGCGCCAACCGTAACCATAGCTGTAAAAGAGGGTCCCGTCCCAGGCATGCTGGCGTGCGGAGATCGGCATGGGCGTATAGCCGGTCCATTCCTTTTGCCGCTGTTGCGGCGACAACCAGGCCAGTTGTTTGGGTGTCGGCGCCAGCCAGTTCATGGCCCAGATGAGCATGTCGTTGAGACTGCAGCGCACGCCTCCCGCCGCATCCATGGTGGCGGCCTGCACGATGGGCCCGGTGGCGGGCACGTCGAAGTAATGGCCGTCGCGCCATACGTGCGGGCGCGCTACATTGCCCACTGTCTCGCGGTTCCAAGTGCCGATCCGGCAGCGGCTCATGCCCAGTGGCTGGAAGACTTCCCGGCGCATGAGCACCGGATACGATGCGCCACCGGCCGCGGCCGCGAGCTGACCGGCCACGATGTAAAGGGTGTTGTCGTAGCCGTAGCCGGCGCGGAAGCTGTATGCCGGCTTCAGGTATCGCAGCCCCCGCACTACATCCCGAGGCGTGAAATGATTGGGGTCCGGCCACAGCATCAAATCACCTGCGCCCTCGGGCAGGCCACTGTGATGCACCAGCAGATCGCCGACCTGCATGTTCGCCGTGACCCAAGGGTCGTACATGCGGAACGAGGGCAGGTACCTCGTGACCGGGTCGTCCCAATGCAACTTGCCTTCTTCCACCAGGCGAGCCAGCAGCGTCGCGGTCATGGCCTTGCTGTTGGACGCGATCTTGAACAGCGTGTCGGTATTGATCGGCTTGCCCGATTCCAGATCTCCCATGGCACGCGTATAGACCACCTTGCCGTCATCGATGACGCCGACGGCGATGCCCGGCAGGTGGTATTGCGTTACCACGGCCTCGACCAGGCGGTCGTAGTCAGACCGTGAGCCGGTGTCCGGCGCGGCGGCCTGGCTGCCAGTTCCCCACAGGACCAGCACCACCGATATCCGCAAGGATCGGCCGAGTCCTCTCACGTGGTACACCAGCTCCGTGCCGGCTGCTCGCCGGCGATCATCTCCTCGAAGGTCTGACGCCGTCGCACGACCGCATAACGGCCGCGGTCGAGCAGAGCTTCGAACGCCAGCGGCCGGGAGTTGTAGTTCGAAGCCATCGCGGCCCCATAGGCTCCCGTCGTCTTGATCATCAGCAGATCGCCCGGCTCGCATCGGGGCAGTTGACGATCAACGGCAAAGGTGTCGCTGGTCTCGCAGACCGGCCCGACGACGTCGTAGATTTGCGGCGGAAGTTGCCGGCGCGCCAGCGGCACGATCTCGTGCCAGGCGTCGTACAGGCTCGGACGCAGCAGCTCGGTCATGCCTGCGTCCACCACCAGGAATCGCCGCTGCCGACCCTGCTTGATGCGCAACACACGCGTCAGCAGCGCTCCGGCCTCGGCCACGAGCCAGCGCCCCGGCTCGAGGAGGATGCGCCCGGCGAAGCCGTCCAGCGCTTCACGAATGACCTGCGCATAGTCCTCGACCGCAACGGGCTGGTCGCGGCCCTCGCGATAACACACTCCGAGACCGCCGCCGACATCGATACTCTCGATCGTATGTCCGGCAGCGGTCAGCTCGCGCCAGAACGCGGCTACGCGTTGCACGGCCAGCCGGATCGGATCCAGGCGGAGCACCTGCGAGCCGATGTGCACGTGCAGGCCATCCAGGCGCACATGCTTCAGCCGCGCGCTATCCGCAAACCATTCACGTGCCTCGTCGATGGCGACGCCGAACTTGTTTTCCGATTTGCCGGTTGCAATCTTGGCGTGCGTGAGCGCATCCACGTCGGGATTGACGCGGACCGAGGCGCGCGCGATCACGTTTTGCGCCGCGGCCAGGCCCTGCAACAGGATCAGCTCGTCCTTCGATTCCACGTTGAAGCGACCGATGCCGGCGGCCAGAGCCCCGCCGATCTCGTCGGCGCTCTTGGCAACCCCGGAAAACACGATGCGCTCCGCGGGGATGCCCGCACGCAGACTTCGCCGCAATTCGCCCCATGACACGATGTCGGCGCCGAGTCCGGCGTCGGCCATCAACTCCAGAACGGCGAGATTGGCATTCGCCTTGACCGCATAGCAGACCAGCGTATCGAGCCCCTGCAGAGCGGCTTGCAGCGCACGGATGCGTTGCCTGATGGCGGAAGCGGAATAGACATGGAGTGGCGTGCCCACGCGCTGCGCCAGCAATTGGAGATCCACGCCGTCCAGATGTGCGCCGTCAGCGCACACGAATCAAAAACCCGCCGCGAGACCGGCCGGACGGCGCCGATCGTTGGCGCCTTCGAGCAGACCGGTCTTGGGATCGATCAGGATGGCCTCGTCGGCACCCATGCCGTCGATGGTTCTGATTTGGTAGCCCATATGTTCCAGCTTCCGTTGCGACTCGGACGACAGCATTCCATCTTCGATCCACACCTGCTGCGGATACCACTGCTGGTGCATGCGCGGTGCATTCACGGCCTGCTGCACGTTCATGCCGTAGTCCACGACGTCGAGGATGCTTTGCAGTGTGGTGGAGATGATGGTTGCGTCGCCGGGGCTGCCGGTCAGCAGGAATGGTTTGGCGCCGCGCATGACGATGGTCGGCGTCATCGAGCTCAAGGGCCGTTTCCCCGGCTCGATCTGGTTGACCTTGCCCTGGACCAGGCCGGCCGCATTCGGCACGCCGGGCTTGGACGTGAAGTCGTCCATCTCATCGTTGAGGAAGAACCCGGTGTCGCCGGCAATCTGCCGGATGCCGAACAGGAAATTCAGGGTGTACGTCACGGCAACCGCGTTGCCGTACCGATCGGCTACCGAATAGTGCGTGGTGTGGTTGCCTTCGATCGCCCCGAGATCGCCCCGGATCGCCGAGGAGGGAGTGGCTTTGTCCGCAACGATGTTCGATCGCAGCGCTTCCGCGTGGGCGGGTGAAAGCAGCTTCTCGATCGGGTTGTGTACGAAGGCCGGGTCGCCCAGGTAGGTATTGCGATCGGCGAAGGCGCGGCGCTCGGCCTCTGCCAGATAGTGCACCGCATTGACGGAACCGTAGCCCCATTTGGCAAGCGGGTACGGCTTGATGATCTGCAGGATCTCGCAAAGCGTCGTGCCGCCCGAGCTGGGCGGAGGTGCGGAGAGAATGGTGTAGCCGCGGTAGGTGCATCGGATCGGCGCTTCCCATTGCACGCTGTAATCGGCGAAGTCCTGCAATGACAGAATGCCGCCATTGGCCTGGCTGGCCTTGACCACGGCGTGCGCGATCGGGCCGCTGTAGAAGGCCTCGGTGCCGCCGTCGGCAATCTCCTCGAGCGCTTTTGCCAGTTGCTTCTGCACCAGGCGTTGGCCGGCCACGTAAGGTCTGCCGTGATTGAGGAATATGGCCGCAACATTGGGATGCTCGGCAAAGTCCGGGGTGCTGTCGTCGAGGATATTGACGTCGCCTTGCCGCAGCACATAGCCGTCGCGGGCCAGCTTGATCGCCGGCGCCATGACCTCCTTCAATGGCATCGTGCCGTATTTGGCCAGAGCGGTATCGAGGCCCATGACGGTGCCCGGCACACCCACCCCGAGGTAGGAATCGGTGCTGCGGTTCGGGACTACCCTGCCGTCAGGACCCTGGAACATCGTCGGCGTGGCTTTCAGCGGCGCCTTCTCGCGGAAGTTGAGGAACAGGTTCCGGCCGTTCCCGAGATGAATCAGCATGAACCCGCCGCCGCCGATGTTGCCGCAGCACGGGTGGACGACGGCCTCCGCGTAGCCGACGGCCACGGCTGCGTCGATCGCGTTGCCTCCCCGCTCCAGGATCTCCACGCCAGCCATGGTCGCATAATGCTCAGCGGCGACTACCATGGCGTGCCGTGCGATGACCGGTTTGGCCCTGGCGAGCGCCTCGCGAGTAGCGGCTGGCGCATTGGCAAGCGCGGGAAGCGTTCGTAGCCGAACGCCGTCCCTGGCGCCGGCGATGGCGCTGAATGCGGCAAATGCCAGGGCCAGAGCCGCCTGGGACGATCCGATGCTGCGCTGCCGTACCGACCGGATAGTTTTCATCGAAAGAGGCCCCGTGTTGGGTTCGAGCTTCGCCCTCGAGCCGTCATTGCCCGCCCCAGAACGCCGGTGCGGGCGGCATCAGCAGTCCGTCCTGCAGGGTGACGCCATCCGGGTGGTCGCTCTGAAGCCACAGCGGTCCATCCAGATCGATGAAGTCCGCTTCGCGTGCGACTTCCAGGGCTGGCGCGATACCGAGCGACGAGCAGACCATGCACCCCACCATGACGATGAATCCGCAGGCTCTTGCTTCACGCAGCAGCCGCCACGCCTCGGTCAGGCCGCCCGTCTTGTCGAGCTTGATGTTGACCGCCTGGTACCGATCGAGCAACGACGGCAGGTTTGAGGCAGTATGGCAGGCCTCATCCGCGCAGATCGGGATTCGGCTGGAAAACTCCAACAGGGCATCGTCTGCATCGGCCGGAAGCGGCTGTTCCAGGAGGCTTACGGATGACCGCTCCAGCGCCGGGTGGATCTCACGCAGGATGTCGATCGTCCAGCTTTCGTTGGGATCCACGATGAGTTTGGCTGAGGGTGCAGCCTGCCGCACGGCTTCGATCCGCGTGACCGGGTCGTCGCTATCGACCTTGACCTTGATCAGCTTGTGATTCGAGATCCGGGAGGCCGCCTCGCCCATTGCACGCGGCGTGTCGATGCCAATCGTCAGCGCCGTCACGAGCGGCGAGTGGGGCGGCCGGGCCAACTGCTTCCATACCGGTACATGGATGATTCGCGACTCCAGATCCCACAGTGCCGCGTCCACCGCATTGCGCGCTGCCCCCGCGGGAAGACGCGCCTGCAGCTCATCCCTGCCGATTCCGGCGCAGAGCACATCGCGCACGGTCTCGATTTCATCCATTACCGAAGCTACGGACTCACCGTAACGGCCATAGGGGACCGATTCGCCACGCCCGACGCAATCCGCCTGGCCGAGCTCGACGGTCACCACGTCCGCTGCAAGCTTGACTCCACGCGAGATGCGAAAGGGTGATCGCAACGGCCACGTGTGGTGCTGGATGTTCAGCGTGCGCAGCACGAAAGCAAATTGTCCACGATGGATTCAACTCCCATGGTGACCGGGTCCTCACAGGGTAAGTCCAACCGCTCACCGATCTCCCGGCAGGCTGCGCGCGCCTGCTGTTCGGATACGTTCGACGTGTTGAGGGCCACGCCGACTGCTTTCACCCCGGGATTGGTCAGGCGAGCAGCTGTCAGATTGGCTTCCAGACAGCGAGCAAGGTCCGGCAGCGGGCAGTCGGGGAGTCCACGCATGTGGCGCCGCGTCGGCTCGTGGCACAATACCAGGGCGTCTGGCTGCGAGCCGTGGAGCAAGCCCAGCGATACGCCAGCGAACGATGGATGGAATAACGAGCCCTGGCCTTCGATGAGATCCCACCCGTCGTCCTCACGGGCCGGCGAGATCAATTCAGCCGCTCCCGAGATGAAATCGGCAATCACCGCATCCACGGGTATGCCGCTGCCGGCGATGAAGATGCCTGTCTGTCCGGTAGCGCGAAAATCCGCCCTGAGGCCGCGTTTGCGCATGCTGCGCTCGATCGCGAGCGTGGTGTACATCTTGCCGACCGAGCAGTCGGTCCCAACGGTCAATAGGCGCCGGCCGGCTCGCCTACGGCCAGTGCCGACGGGAATCCTGTGAGTATATTCGCGCGCGTCGAACAGCGCTCGGCCATTGCGTTTGGCGGCCGCCACGATGTCCGCGTTCTCACGCAGCTTCTGGTGGAGCCCGGAAATCACGTTCAGGTCGGCGTCCAGAGCCGTGATGATATCGGTGACGGTTTCGCGCGGCATCACGCCGCCCGCACTTGCAGTGCCGATCACCATGGTGCTTGCACCCGCGGCCCTGGCCTGCGCCGGCTTCATATCGGGCAAGCCGAGCGTCAGGTGGCAGTCGGGATTCCGGTATTGGCCGATACACCATTCCGGCCGCCAGAAGGCTAATCCCCTGGCTGTCTTGATGGCTAAATCGTCCGGTGCCCGACCCAGATACAGCAGAAAGGGCGGGCCCCAGTTACCGTGGTCGGCCGCATCGCCGTGCTTGAACATGAAATCCGCGCTCCAACTGAATCCGTTCGGCGTGAAAAAGGCCGAAGAAGCATAGCCATGGCAGGCGCGCGCCACCAATGAAAAGACTGGGATATGGCATAACTAGGGGTTGTGGGGCTCCACCCGCATCAATGAATCGGCGCCTCAGAGCGCCGCGGTTTGCCCGACAATGGCACCTTGTGCTGAACTCCGGGACATCAGCGCTTGACGAAGACGGGTGGGTAAGTCGATATGCGGCTGCGATACATCGAATTGTTCCATGCCATTCTGACCTCCGGCAGCATCACCGGCGCGGCAAAGCTCCTGGACATCTCGCAGCCTGCAGCCAGCAAGGCGCTGCAGCACGCCGAAAATCAGCTCGGCTTCGCCCTCTTCAGCCGCGTGCGCGGACGTATACAGCCGACGCAGCAAGCGCAGTTATTGCGCGATCGGATCGAGAATATCATTCAGGAGGTACAGGAGCTGGAGCGCCTGACGACGAACATAAGTCAACCAGCCAGCTGCCCATTGCGCGTGACGTGCACTCCGACCCTGGCGCAGGTATTGCTTCCCTCCGCGACAGTGCTGCTGCGCGAGACCTTCCCCGATGTGACCGTCGAGCTTTCCACGGAGCACTCGGCGGCGATGTGCGAGTCTCTGAGCCTCCGGGAAACGGACATCGGGCTCACTTTGCAGGACACCGGACATCAGAATCTGCGCCAGAGGGTGCTCTGCCGCGGACAGGTCATGGCAATCGCTCCGCCAGGCTGTTGGCCCGCGGCGGAATTGACGCAGCCCCTGCCGATCGGCGCGCTCGCCAGTCAATCCATGATCGGTATCACCGTGCGCGACGCCTTGGGCAGCATGCTGCAAAGTCATCTGGCAAAGATCGACCCGGCGCCGCGAACCGCCGTCACGGTGCAGACTTACCAGTTGGCGCGCTCACTCGTTGCGAAGGGCGAGGGAGTGGCCCTGGTCGATCCGTTCACGGCGCGCTGTGGCGATGCGAACAGCGTACAGATGCGTCCGCTGAAGCCATTCCTGGAAGTCGTGTTATATGCGATGCACCGGCCAGACAGCCCCTTGAATCCGGTACAGAAGCGCTTTCTGCAGCTCGTTCGACAGCTTGCCCAGGGAATGCTGGCCAAGCGCTAGCGGCTACAGGCGGGTCGGTTGCAGCGCGCGCTTGCGAAAGCGCGCCAGCGCCAGCGCGCGACGCATCCGACATTGACGCCCTGCGTCATGCTGCTTCTCGCTTCTTGAGCTCCTGGTACCCATCGAAGACACGGCGCCAGATCGCGCCGGGCTTCTCCGCACCCAAGGCGCGGCCGTCGAGGCGCGTGACGGGCATCACCTCGCGGGTCGAGCTCGCGAGCCAGATCTCGTCGGCCGTGTAGAGCTCATCCAGATCGATTTCGCGGACTTCCAACGGGAGCCCGAGTGCGACGAGCACGTCGCCGACGACGAGGCGGGTAACGCTGGGAAGCCGCTCGTGGCTCGCCGGCGGGGTGATGACGCGCCCATCGCTGACGATGAATACGGCGCTGGAACTTCCCTCGGCGACGCGGCCACCGCGTATCAGGATCGCTTCGTCCGCGCCGCGGCGCTGGGCCTCCATTCGCAGCATCACGGGTCCAAGGAGAGCGACGGACTTGATGTCGCAGCGCAGCCAACGGATGTCCTGCAGCGTGACGACCGCGATGCCCGCTCCGGGTTGCTCCGGCGGCACCGCTACCAGCCGCCAGCAGAAGCCGAAAACCGTGGGATTGATGCCGGGCTGAGGCAGAAAGTCGCGACCCGGTGCCGCCCCCCGCGTGATCTCGAGGTATATGCCCATGTCGCCGCCGCCGTTGGCGGCGACGAGGGCCTGGATGAGCTCCGTCCAGCGCGCGGTCGAGTAGGGGTTGGAAATGCCCAGCGCGTCGAGACCTGCCTGAAACCGGTCGAAATGCGCCTGCAGGCGAAACGGTTTGCCATCGTAACAGGGCAAGACCTCGTATATACCGTCACCGAACAGAAACCCGCGATCGAGCGGAGAGACTCTGGCTGCGCTGGTGGACACCAGGGCGCCGTCGAGCAGACAGGTGGGAAGAGCGTCGGCCATGTGGGCGAAGTCAGTTTCGTGGTGTTGTTACGGGTGCCGATACACCGTCATTGCACATCGACGCCTGCATCCCGCAGGCGCTGGCGCAACGGGTCCAGCTTCTCACCAAAGAGTGCGCTGCGCGCCGTACCGCTGCGCAAGGGCTGCCGCACCAGGGCGGCACTGGGCAAACTCTGGACCGTACGCGCCGTCTTGTGGAATTCGAGGCACTGCGGGACGAAGGAGAGCTGGCAGAAATCCAGCAGGCGACGGATCACAGGCTCCGGCTGGGCCACCAGCGATTCGTACTGAAGATCGAACACCTGATTCGGATACTTCTGCAGCCAGAACCGGGTCAGGCGCAGGAAGTCGGCGCAATAGTCGGCCATCTCGTCGAGGTCGCAAGCGAAGCCGCTGTTTTCGCTGAAGCACTGTCGGAAGCAGCCCAGGCACGTCTCCACCGGATCGCGGCGAACGACGACCACGCGCGCAGCCGGCAACATTGCCAACGCGGCGCCCACCACGTACCACGTGACGAGGCTCTTATCGGTAAACCGCGCCTTGGTCTGCCGCCAGCGAGCGGTTCGCGCAAGATATTCGCGGCCCAGGCGGTGCCAATCCTCGGCCGTGGCGTCGGGGGCCCACAGTGGAAATGCCGATTTGCGGCGGGCGGTTTCCGCATCGATGACCTGCGTCATATCCCTGATCTCATTCGCGCCCTCCACCTCCGGATGCGAGGCCAGGATCTGCTCGACCAGCGTCGAGCCTGAGCGCGGGATACTGACGATCAGGATGACTTCATTTCCGAGCCGGGCGTCGATTGGTGTTGGCGCCTCGTCCGCAAACACGCGCAGGATCGCATCGACACGTCTGTGCTCTCCCGCCGCATCCCACTTCACCCGGCGCCGCCGCGAAGCATTGGCGGCGCGGAACTCTTCGAAGGCATGCCCGTAGTCACCCTGGTTCTCCAGGGCCTTGGCGAAAGCGAACCCGAGCAGCTCGCGATCACGTTGCGACAGATCTTGCCGCGCCAACGCGCGCTGCAGCGAGGCGGTGTCCGCGGCATCGAAGCGGACCACGTTCAGATTCGACAGTCCGAACCAACCTTCGGCATTGGCGGGCTCGCGCCGCAGCACTTCGCGAAACCCGGCCACCGCGGCCTCGACCCGACCCAGACTGAGTTGGGTCCGGGCCTGTGAGAGACGTGCGGATATGTGTGCCGGATCGAGCTCCAGCGCGCGCTGCAACGCGGCAAGGGCCTCTTCCGTATGCGCGTGGCGTCCGAGTGCCTCTCCGAGATTGAACCACGCCGACGTCGAGCCAGGTTCGAGTTTACAGGCCTGCCGAAGGTGCGTCAGGGCCTCATCGAACTCGCCGTGCTCGAACAAGGCTATGCCGAGCCCGATCCGCAGATCCGCATCCTCAGGCCACATCGCAAGGACCCGCCGAAAGCATTCGATCGCCTTGGGGTGATTGCCGAGGCGCTGCACCACCATGCCCAGCAGCCGGATGGCCTCCGGTTCATCCGGAGCCAATGCCAGCACGCCCAGCAGCGACTGTTGCGCAGCCTCGAACTGTTGTGACCCCCATTCCCTGCGTGCCCTTGCCAGCAAACGGGCCGCCACCGATGAGAGCGGCCGCCGGAGGGCGGCCTGCGCGGACTGTGGCTCGGTGAAGGAGGTCATGTCATCGGAGGCGGGGTCAACTCAGCATGCTACGCCGCTCGCAAATCGGCAGCAAGAAGCCGCCGGATGAGCCCGGCGGCGACGGGGATGCATTCATCACTCAGAAGTCGTAGGCCATCGAGAGTCGGACATTGCGCGGCGGCGTGTAGTTCTCGACGGACCCATAATCGGGGTTGGGGCTTCCCGTCGAGTGAAAGGTGTCGTTGATGAACAGCGGCGTCTGCCTGTTGAGCACGTTGAACACAGCGACGCTGAAATCGAGCTTGTGATCGGCCCACTTCCACGCCGGCTTGTAATCCAGATTGAGATCCAGGTGGCTGGTCCACGGCAGACGGCCCAGCGAGCCCGGAGGCACCGGCACCCCACCGCACCAGTAGTAGGTATGCGAGCCGTGCAAAGCCACCTGGTCCGGCCCGTATCCGCCACGGCACATCCGGGGGGTGCCCGAGGCGGCGTAAAGATTGACGCCCACGGTCCAGTCGGAAGTGATCGCATAGGCACCGTAGATCTTGATCTGGTGCCTGCGATCGTTCGGCAGTACGCCATCCGAGTATTGCATCCTTTCGGGGAAGTCCCACGCCGTCGTGATCGACTCGTACGATCCGCTCTGTTGCGAATAGGTGCTGACCGGTCCTTCCGTGTTGCCCCACGTCTTGGAGTAGACGTAGTCGACTTTCGCCGTCCACTTGCCGTTCCATACGTGCGTCAGGGAAAGGTCCAGCGAGTAGTATTGGCGTGAAACTCCCCTCTCGAAGCCTTGAGCCGCCGGTGTCAGGGTGACCGGAACGAGGCTGCCGTCCGGCGCCTTCATCAGGAGGTGCTGGGTCACGCCCGGGTTGATCAGGACGAGGCTCTGGGCCCACTGATTGCAGGTCGCCGGCGTCATCCAGGCATAGCCCTGCGCCACTCCGGCGGCGCACTCCCTTTGCTCGTCGTCGTAATCGTCGATGATCCGGGGCATCTTCTGGTACGTGCCCGTTGCCCCGAATACCCACTTCTCTTCCAGCATCTGGAACTGGTGCTGCAGGCCCAGCACGTAGTTGTCCGAATACTCGGCCTTGATGTTCTGGGCAGTGGATATTCTCGGATCCTTCAGCTGGCCATATTCGCTGTCGATCGATACGCCCGTCGACGGAGTCTGCGGCAGGGGCGTGAACCCGATCGGCACGCCCGTTGCCGGATCGATGCCGGTGTAGGTGCCATACAGGGAGTAATTTTTCACAGGCGCAGCGATCGACGTCGCGGTGGTCAACGGAAGCGCCAGGTAATAGCGGCCGGCGTTGCCGAATACCTTGAAGGTGGAATCGCCCTGCACGTCCCAGCTGAAGCCGAAGCGTGGCGCCCATTGGGGGCTGGTCAGTTTGATATAAGGCGCGCCGGATGCAGAGTAGTTGGTGAACTGGTCGTTGCGCAACCCCAGGGACAGCAGCAGGTTGGGAACGATGTGCCAGTTATCCTCGATGTATTGCGCGCGCTGGACGACCTTCACGGACGAGGACGTTGAATTGACGAGCTGCTGGACATAGTAGCAGTGCGTGTTTCCGTCGTATCCGACGGTGCACTGATTCGATGGCGCGACATAGGGTGGGACATTGGGATCGACGCCGAAAACCGGCTGACCGGGGTCGCTGTACCCATACCACCACGCATAACCCGGTCCGGTCGTGAGGAATCCATCGTCTATGTCCCAGGAGTTCATGTTGTCGATCCCGACCTGGAAGTCGTGTGTCCGCCAGGTGTAGTCCAGGCTTACCCGGTAAGTCGTGGCGTTGACATGATGCAAGGGGTTGCTTTGCGTCACGTACGAGTTCGAGTTGGTGATGCCACCCGGGGGCGAGAACCGCGGGTCCTGCAAAGATGCATAGCTGACGTTGGGTAAAGCCGGATCGAACCCCGGATACGGCGGCTGATAGCTGAGATAGTCGCCGTGAGTCTGGCCAAAGAGCCCGTCCAAACGAAGACTGTCGGTGAGATAGGAAGTGTAGTTCGCCACCCACATCCGGTAAGTGGTCTTCACCGTTTGAGCGAGGCTCGAGAAGGACTCGGTCTGCAGAGCGTTGTAGTCGAAGTTGTAGTTTGCCTGCCAAGTCTTGTACGCGCTCTGTAGCGCGGTCACACTCAGCAAATTGTTGGAATTTATGTTCCAGTTCAATTTGGCGTAGTACTTTGGCCTGTCCGTGTGGACACGGCCGACATAGGGATTTTCGTTCGAAAACGAGCCAAGAGAGCCTCCACCGGCGTTGGTGGTGGTTCCGCCCACGTCGTCCTGCTCGGCGGCCAGGAAGAAAAAGAGCCGGTTCCTGATGATCGGGCCACTGACGTAGGCGTCGTAGATCGTCTCCTGGGAATCCTCGACTTTGTTGTAGGTGAGCAGATCGCCGGGGCTCTCGCCTGGCGCCGTTTCCAGCGGATTGGCGTAGTAGGAATTCCTGACACTGCTTTGCAAAGCCGAGGGCTGCCACAATGCACGCACGCCGAAGTGCCATGTGTTGTTGCCGCTCATCCCGATCTGGTTGATCACGCCGCCGATGGACCGGCCATATTTGGCGCCGTACCCGCTGGTATAGGTCTGCTGCTCCTCGATGGCGCCATAGGGCAGCTCGAGACCGCCCTGCCCAAAGAGCGCATCGGTGACATTCATGCCGTCGATGTAATACGCGTTCTCAGCCGTCGAGGCGCCGCCGAAGACATTTATAGGCGCGCCCAGCGGACCGCTGGCCAGCTGGGGCGAGCCCATGCCTACACCCGGTGCCAACGCGGCGATGTCCGCGGCGTCGCGCTGCAACGGCAGTCGCTGCAGATCGTGGATCGTCACCGTGGTGACCTGATTGGTGGTGTACACGTCGATCGCCGGAATCGACTTGGCCGATATGACGATGGTTTTCAGGTCGGTCTTCGCCGTGGTGGCGACCGAGCTTGAAAAAATCACCGTTACCACGCCCGCAGCCACCGGACTGACGTTCCTCTTCGTCTGCACGACCTTGCCGTCCTGCAGCAGGGACACCGTGTAGATGCCGACCGGAAGGGAGATCGAGTATCTGCCGGTTGGCCCCACCTTGATGGTGTGGTCGAAGCCGGAGCCACCGGTAATCCGTATGGTTTCGTTGGAGGCCACCGGAACCGTGCCCTCGATCGTGCCGGTGGTCGCCTGGCCCCAGGCGACACCCGGGAAGCCCATGACGGCTGAGCTGATGGCGAGCGCCACGGCCTTCTGGACGGCGCTGTTGCGATGAAATCGACGCAAAGACGCTCGCTTCATATACGAAACCCCCTGATTGTGGGTGGGCAAGGCGCGACTGCTGCTTGCTCTTTTATTGCGTCGGCACAACGAGCGACCCAATGGTCATGCGCGGCGCAGGCAAACCACACGCGGCAGGCTACCGAGGATACTCACCCGCCGGCGGAAACCACCAATGAAAAGACCGCCATCCGGCATAGCTGCAAGTTATGGTTATCTCGCGCGCGTGCGGGCCGAAATCGTCCTGGGAACCGCTATCCGCTGCGCACTTCAGGGTGTCTGCCGCAACGGGACGTCGGCACGGCTCGTCGGGCAGATCCGTCTCTACAGGGTGACGGTGACCATGTACGATGCTCGGCCATGGCGGAACCGTCAGAAGTGGCACCGCGCGAGCTGCCGCGCAAACTCGGACTCGTCACCGGCATGGCGGTCGTCGTCGGGGTGATCATCGGCAGCGGGATTTTTCGCGTTCCATCCCCGATCGCGGCTGCGGCCGGCAGCCTTACCGGCATCGGTCTGGTGTGGATCCTTGGGGGCATCATCGCGCTCTTCGGCGCGCTTTCGATAGCCGAGCTCGCTGCAATGTATCCCGCGGCCGGCGGCCCATATGTATACCTGCGTGAAGCGTACGGCCGCCCGCTCGCATTCCTGTTCGGCTGGATGTGGCTGCTGACCGAACCGATCTCATGGGCCGCGCTGAGCCTGACGTTCGCTGAATACCTGGGGTACTTCGTACCGATTCCGGTGATCGTGCAGCACATGATCGCGGCGGTGCTCATCATCATGGTCGCTGCCGCGAACTATCGCTCGGTGAAACTGGGCGCAGCGATCCAGAACCTCTCGGCCGGTGCGAAAATACTGGCGATAGTGGGGCTCTCCGTGGCGATTTTCGCCTTCGCGCCCGGAGGACAGGCGAATCCCTTTCGTACCGAGCCATTGGGTCCGGCGAATTGGTCCGGGATCGGCATCGGTCTGGTCGCCGCGCTTTGGGCCTACGATGGTTGCGAAAATCTGACCACGCTGTCGGGCGAGGTGAAGAATCCACAGCGTAACTTACCGATTGCGCTGATCGGCGGCATCCTGATAGTGGTAGCGGCGTATCTGCTCATCAATGCGGCGTACCTGCGCGCCCTGCCGCTGCCGCAGCTTGCGGCGTCAAAATCCGTCGCTGCCGATGCCGCCGGAGCGGTGTTCGGGCGGGCAGGAGCGTCGCTGGCCGGCGCGCTGGTGATGCTCTCGGTATTCGGTACCCTGAACGGCAGCATCCTGTCCAGTCCGCGGGTGTTTTTCGCGATGGCCGATGATGGCCTGTTCTTCCGCACCGTCGGTCGCGTCCACCCGAGGTTCGAAACTCCCCACATCGCAATCGCCTTCATCGCGGTGCTGGCCGTGGGCTACGTGCTGCTGCGTGACTTCATGCAGTTGGCCGAGGGTTACGTGCTGGGCGTCTGGCCGTTCCTGGCACTGAGCGTGATCGGGCTGTTCATCCTGCGCCGCCGGCGCCCGGACTTCCCCCGCGCCTACCGCGCGCTGGGTTACCCCGTCGTTCCCGCGCTGTTCGTACTGGCGACCTTCGCCGTCGTTGCGAATGCGCTGTACGCGCAGTTCTGGTCCACCATCGCCAGCATCCTCATCACGCTCGCCGGTTTGCCCCTGTATTTCCTCTGGACGGCGTGGCAACGACACCGGTCGGCCGCGGCATCATCGCGCGACCGTCAGCCCACGTAGCGGAACTTCCTGGCGAACCCGGAAGCCTGCACAACGACGTCCTGAGCTCAAAGGGGCAAGCCATGCGGTCAGCAATAGTTTCGGGGGCGGTATGACACGACTGTTCTTGCTTCTTGCCGCTGTTGCTCTCGTGGGCCCGGTGCCCTGCATGGCAAGTGAAGGCGTGCCACCACCGCCCGGCCCCGTTCTGCTGACGGTCCGGGTGCCACATCCCAGCCAGCAGATATTCGATGTGCACGAGGTGATGCCGGTCAGGCCGGGATCGCTGACGCTGCTTTATCCGAAGTGGATTCCCGGGGATCACGCACCGGATGGCCCCATCGAAGACATGATGGGCCTGGAAATCACGGCCGGCGGCCAGCGGATCGCATGGCATCGTGATGAAGTCGACATGTTTGCATTTCACCTGACGGTGCCGGCAGGCGCGGATCGGATCGACGTCCACTTCCAGTTCCCGGCAAGCGATCGGATCACACCGCACCTGCTGGGCGTCGAATGGAATACCGTAGCGTTGTACTACGCCGGCTATCCGACCAGGGCGGAAATATTCCGACCGACGCTGGTGATGCCCGCCGAATGGGGGTATGCGACCGCGTTGCAGACGGAAAAACGCAGCGGCGGGCGCATCAAGTTCGCGCCAGTGCCGTTCAATACCCTGGTCGATTCACCGGTGATCGCCGGCGAATACTTTCGGGAAATCGATGTGACTCCGCCGGGGTCGCCGGTGCATCGTTATCTGGACATGGTGGGCGATGAAGCCGGGGCCATCGATATTTCGGATGCGGAGATCGCGGAGTATCGCCGTCTGGTCGAGCAAGCTAAGGCGCTGTTCCACTCGCATCACTACGATGGCTATCACTTCCTGCTGACTTTGAGCGATTACACGTCGAAAGGCGGCCTCGAGCACCACCGATCGAGCGACGACCGCGCACGCAGCGGCGCGAAGATGTTCGCGGATGCCGATCACTTCATGCTGGATGCCTCCCTGCTCCCGCACGAATACACGCACTCGTGGAACGGAAAATTCATGCGCCCGGCGCAGCTATGGCAGCCCGACTTCGAGCGCCCGGAACATGGCTGGGGGTTGTGGGTATATGAGGGCCTCACGGTCTATCTCGGTGACATGTTGACCGCGCGCAGCGGATTATGGTCGCCGGATACCTGGCGTGACGTGATCGCCTACCGTGCGGCGGCCATGGCCCACCGCACCGGGCGCGATTGGCGGCCGCTGATCGACACCACCGTCGCCGCGCAGTTGGTCTACGGCTCGACCATGCGGTGGTCGAACTGGCGCCGGCAAACCGATTTTTATCGCGAAGGGCAGCTGCTGTGGCTCGCCGTCGATATGAAAATCAGGACGATGAGCCACGATCGGCATTCGATCGACGATTTTGCGCAGCGCTTCTTCGGCGTCGACGACGGCAGCTTCGTAACCCGCACCTATACGTTCGACGATGTCGTCAACACGCTCAATGCGGTCCAGCCGTATGACTGGGCGGGATTCCTGCACGACTGGCTGGACGGCGTCGGTCGGCAGGTGCCTTTGTTGTCGGGTATCGAGGCCAGCGGCTGGCAACTGGTGTATACCGACCAGCCCAGCCGGTATCAGAATGCGCTCGAAAATGTCGGCCAGGGAGAGCTCGAGGGCAAGGGCGTGGACGAAATGTTCTCGGTAGGGCTGTTCCTCGATAGCGCCGGCAAGGTCGAGGACGTGTTGTGGGATGGGCCGGCATTCAAAGCAGGACTCGCGCCGGGCATGAAGCTCGTCTCCGTCAATGGGCAGCCCTACAGCACGCAGGTTTTGCGGTCTGGGATCATCCACGCACGGAAAAGCGGGCAGCCATTGCGGATTCAGGCACAGAGCGATGGCACCGTCGCGCTGTATTCGCTCCATTACGACGGCGGGCTGAAGTATCCACACCTGGTCCGCACGCAGGGCAAGACCGACTATCTCAAGGAGATACTTGCGCCAAAGCCCTTGGAGAAGGGCCCGTAAGAGAGCCCAAGGTTTTCAGCACCCGGGGAGCGAGGCGCGGTGCATCTCTGGTCAGCCGACCGGGTTTGCCGCCTGCTGCTGCGACGACAGGATCTTCCAGTCGAAGTGGTAGCTCCACTTGTCGTAGTACAGGTTGCCATCCGATTCGACCTCGCCGCGCTGCGAATCGACGTCGTCGGAACGGAAGAACTGCTTGGGCGGCACGAACGCCTGCGAGAAACCGTCGTTGAAGGCGATGCGGAAGTTGTCCAGCCCACCCAGATAAAACCACGTCAGCGACGGATCGCCGGACTCGAGCCGGCCGTATGTGACATCGACCGGTACCCATCCGTACGGAGCCAGATAGATTTCGGCCCAATCGTGGATGTCGTTGTCGTCACCGCTGCTGAAGAACCAGCCCGATTGCCAGCGTGCCGGGATGCCGTTCATGCGCATCAGCGTAATCAGCAGCATGGTCTGCTCGCCGCAGTCGCCATGGCCTGCGCGCAGGGTGTAAGCACTCAAATCGGGAATGGTGGAGTACTCGCGCGCGCCCGCCCACGGAATCTCGTCCACTGCCGCAAAGATCTTCTGCGCGATGCGGTAAGGGTTCGTGGCGGTGCCGACAACCTGCCGCGAAAAGACCCGCAACGGCTCGGTGAACACGATGTGAGGCGCACGTTCGGCGACGTAGGGCGCCAATTCCGGCGTGATCTTGGCGGGCACCACCTTGCTCGGGTCGATCGCGTGGTACTGCGCATAGAGGGTGACCTCGTAGGTCACGGAGAACACGGTCGGTTGGTGGGCCTGAGAGGTTTTTTCGAGATATACCGTCCGTTGCAGGGCCGATCGGGGCGCGATGCGATGCCCGCTCGGCTGGCTTGCCACGAAACGGATGTCTTCCTGTTGTCCCGGAATGTCGCGCGGATAGGGAATCCATGCGTGAATGGTCTTGCCCCACCGCACGGCGTCGGCGTCTACCGTCACGGATTGGGTCACCCGTACCCGCTGCGGCAGCACGCTCGAACGGCCCATGGTCCGCGCACGCGCGATCACCTTGCGGTCGTAGTCGGTGATGTCTTGGGTGAACTGTTTCGAAAGCCCGCTATCGGCAAACGATACCGGCACCCGCGACCGCGCACGCGCCTCCGCGCTCAGGTGAAAAAGGTTGGAGGGCGAACGATCGAAGTACATCCGCTTCCCGTCGATGTACATGTGCTCGAGCAGCCCCTGGGCGTCCCAGCTCTGGAATTCGGCATCGGTGAGATTGGGGATCTGCTTGCGTACGCTGGCCTCGACCTGATCGGCGGTGAGGCTGAAGTCCTCGCGCATGCGCTGCATGCGGGCGAGCTGGAATTCGAGTGCCTTGCGTGTCACCGCGGGCACTCCGGGGCGCTTCAGTGCTGCACCGATGCGCGCACTGGCCTCACGAAACTGGCCGGCGGTGACCAGCCCGACGATCGCCGGCAATTCACCGTTTCTGCCCTCCACCCCGCCGCCCGCATCGCGACCCCCACCCGACGCCGCCATGGCGGGCGCGGCGGACGCAGTGGCCGTTACCGCAAGCAGCAGCGCCAGCAACAGGACTGAGATTGCGGTACGCCAACCCGAAGCACAATCTGCGGCGCCCGTCGGGCGGATTGGGAATCTGTACACCGGCACGCTTTCCCCATGGGTCGCCTCGGCCCGTGGAGCTTTGCACGCATTCCGCTTCATATCAACGATCCAATCCGTTGCCGAGTGTAGCGCCCCACGAGCTGCTGGCGCCGCGGGACGCGACGATCGTGGCGCGCCTGCGCGCGGCAGGTGCGATCATTCTTGGGCTGCCGGATGCCGAGTTGGACGGCCCCGCCGGCGTGACAAACGTAATTTCCACTGATGACGGCCAGCACTGTCTGATGCTGGTCGCGACCCGCAATACTGGTGGCGCAATGCATCCTTGAGATCAGACAGAGGAGAAAGCCACCATGAATGCCAGCCAGAAAGTTACCGCGGCCGCGATGGCCCTTGTCATCACCCTCACCGGCGCCGTCTTCGTTACCGCTCCGGCGACACTCTCCGGGTTTTCCCGGACGCACTTCGCTCGCGGAAGTGATTTCCAAAGGATATCGCCACGATCCACGCCGCGGCGGCCAACACCAGGTTCACAGTGAGCTCTGACCATTGATGCGCCGGCGGTGTTGCCCATTTCGGCGGGGGCTGCGCGAAAAAGCTCGGCACCCAGACCAGAAGGCCGAACAAGCTCATCATGATGGCTTCGAGGGTTGCCGCCAGATTGGGCAGTACCCCGGCGACGATTGCAAGTCCCGCGACGATATGGCAAAGGCCCGTGAAGTATGCGAGTCCCAGGTGACCTGGCAGCCAGGCGGGCACCATGCCGGCGGTGTAACCGGCGTAGACGAAATGAGACCATCCGTAGAAGATGCAAGTGAGTCCAAACAAAACTTGTGCAGTGCGCACGGCGCCCCACCCGGTAATTGGCGTTACCGATCCCCGCGACTGGCGTTGCAGCAAGGCGTACAGAATCCATGCGCCGGTAAACGAGGTCAAGGCTTCGCAAAGCGGATACCACGCGCCGAGACTGAGCGGTGTGGAGAGGATCAACGGGATGAAAATCGCAGCCGAGACCCCTTGGTAGATACCGAGCGTCAAGGCACCGGGCAAAGCCGTGCGCCAAAAGCAAAGACCGGCGCTGGCGATCAATACGACCAGCGCCGACCCGTGGACCCAACCTTCCCGCCATGGAATCCAGGCGGGTAAGGATTGCCACGCGAAATGAGCGTACGCGAGGCTCCAAATGGCGAGGCTGGCTGACGCAACGGCGAATGAGTCCTTACCGAGTCTAACAGCGCGCATGCGGGACCCTCGAGAGGGAAGCCGGGATTGTACTGCCGCAACGACCGAGGACTCTATTGACCCGAGAAAAACCTTGGCTATAACATCCCTTTGAAAGTGGTCTTACACACGTAAAGGGTCGTGCGATGGGGGAGTCGGGTTCGCCGCGACTGTCTTTGGTTTGGCCCCGGGACGGTTTGCGACGTACAGAACTCACGCGGTTCTGTCAGAATTGACCTCTGCGCCCCGGGCTCTGCGGGACACATTCTTCGTTGTGGCTCACCATCACTTTCCTCTGGCAACCATCCTCCAGCTCCGCCAGACGTCGGAGGTGGATATGGATATGGAGCGGGTGAAGGGAATCGAACCCTCGTCACTTGGTTGGGAACCAAGAGCTCTACCATTGAGCTACACCCGCGTCGGCGGTCATTCTACGAGAGACCGGTCCCGAGCGGCAATCGGCTGAGCGGGCTTGCCCTTCGGCCGTCTGCCGTCGGATGATGCGCTCATGAGCGCCGAATCACAGGCCGCGCCCGATCGGGCGGTCTGCGTGTACTGTGCGTCGAGCCGCGTCGCGCATCCTGAATACCGCGAGGCCGCCTTCCGACTGGGTGAGATCCTGGCCGGGCACGGGATGACTGTGATCTACGGCGGCGGCGGCAAGGGCTCGATGGGCGCTCTCGCCGACGGCGCACTCAGCAAGGGCGGCCGCGTGGTCGGCATCCTGCCGCGCTTCATGGCGGACCTGGAGTGGGGTCATCGCGGCCTCTCGGAGCTCAAGCTCGTCGAGGACATGCGCACCCGCAAGCACCTGATGCTCGCCGGTGCGCAGGCGGCGATCGCGCTGCCGGGCGGCTGCGGTACGCTCGAGGAGTTGCTGGAGGCGATCACGCTCAAGCGCCTGGGGCTGTTCCTCGGTCCCATCGTGCTCGTCAACACCAGGGGTTACTTTCAGCCGCTGTTGGAGCTGCTCTCGCGCGCGGTGACGGAGCACTTCATGGACGCCCGCCATCCTCTCATGTGGCAGGTGGTCGCTCAGCCGGAGGAAGTTCCGGAAGCTATCGGGCGCGCGCCGGCGTGGTCGGCCGAATTCCGTACCTTGGGGGCCGCATAGCAACACCTGACGGCGCTCGTCGACGGTGGTCGACGTGGCGGGTTAACCGAGGGTTAACCGGTCTCTGCCGCAGCCAACACCTTGCCGAAGCGGCGCTGCCGCCGGGCATAGTCGGCGAGCGCCGCCCTGAGCTCCGCCTCGCCGAAGTCCGGCCACAGCCGGTCGGTGAAGTAGAGCTCCGCATAAGCGCAGTCCCAGAGAAGGAAATCCGACAGCCGCTGCTCGCCGCCGGTGCGGATCAGAAGATCCACCGCGCCGGTATTCGGCACCGAATGGTCGACATCCGCAAGGAGGCGCTCGAATTCCTCGATGCTCGCACGGCCGTTGCCTGCGGCACGGCACGCGGCCTCGAGGATGCTGTGTTGGGAGGAGTAGTCGATCGCAATCCGCAGGCACATCCGCGAGCAGTCCGCCGTCAGCCGCTCGCTCTGCTCGATGGCGCGCACCAGGCTCGGCCGCAACCGGTCGCGGCGGCCGATGACATTGATCCTGATGGATTGCTCGATGCACTGGCGGGTCTCGGTCGTCAGATACCGCTGCAGCAGGCGCATCAGCGCATCGACCTCGAGACTCGGGCGCCCCCAGTTGTCGGAAGAGAAGGCGTAAAGCGTCAGCGTACGGACATCGGCACGGGCGGCTGCCTCGACGATTCCGTTGACCGCCTTGGCGCCGTGGATGTGGCCGGTGCTGCGCGGCATACCGCGGCGCTGCGCCCAGCGTCCGTTGCCATCCATGATGATCGCGACGTGCAGATTCATGGCGCCGCTCACGACCGCCGCGTCGCCTTGATGACTGCCTCGATGTGCTCGAGGTAGCGGTAGAGCGCCTGGCGACCCGTGGGCGTCAGCCGGTACTCCGATTTCGGGCGCCGGCCGGCGAAGGACTTCGAGCACTCTATGTAGCCCGCCTCCTCCAGCTTGCGCGCGTGCGCGCTCAGGTTGCCGTCGCTGACGTCGAACAATGCCTTGAGCTCGTTGAAGGTGAGCTGTGCGTTCACGGCCAGCGCGCTCATGATGCCGAGACGTACGCGTTCGTATACGAGGCGGTCGAACTTCGAATCGTCGCTGCTGCGCCGCTCCCGCACCGGGGCGGGCGCAGGCTTGTGCGTCTCGGCCGATCGCATCACCGTCTCACGCCTCCGCGCGCCCGTCTTCATGCCCGGGAGTGCTCCACGCCATCGATGCGTCCGATCAGAAATCCAAAGACCAGGTGCAGCAGGCCGAAGCCGCCGCCCAGGATCACGTTGTGCCAGCCGGGGGAGACCTCGAAGGCGAGCGCCCCGCACACCACGAAGAGCCCTCCCATGGTGCCGATGAGCCGCATCATGGCCGGTGCCGTCACCAGCGTCGCGGAGAGCACCGCGCATCCGTACAGCAGCAGCCACACCCCTGGAAGAAGCAGGGCCTGCCCCACCTGGCAGAGCACCGCGGTCAATACGCCGCCAGCCAACAGTGCCGGACAGAGGCACAGGACGAAGCGCCGCGCCGGCCCGCGGTAGAGCGGCAGGCCGACACCGGAGCGGTGCCGGGCGATCAGGATCACGCCGAGGCCGGCACCCAGAGTCGCCGCCACCAGCCAGATGATCAGCCAGTACCCTGCCAGCGCCGGTATCGAGGCTACCCCTGCCGCCGCCAGTCCCACCGCGCCCATGGCGACGCCCGCCGTGCCGGGCACGGCAAATGCGCCGGCCGCGTCGATAGAGGCGCGAATGTAATTGAGCGTCCCGAGCGCATGGCTGTCCATCGCGACGGTATTGTTCGATCGCATCGGCACACCGAGCTTGAGGCGTTACCCCGGAATGTAGCAGACTCCTCGATTGCGTCAAGTACTCTGCGTCGCAGAGTCAAAGCCGGCAAGATAACGCAGGTCCGCTCTTAATGGGAAAGCAAACGGTCGAGCGGCCCAGGGTCGTCCCTGGGCCGCGGGACAAATGCGGCCAGATGGCTGGCCGGGCAACGTGCCGCCAGGCGACTTTGCCCCAGTGAACTAGAACTTGAGGAACAGGCCGGCGTTGAAGTTCCAGCTGGAGTTCGTCAGGTCGGCATCGTTCTTCGACTGGGTCCGGGTGAATTCCCCGACGAAGAGCAGATTCGCGGTGACGTTCTGATAGAGGCCCAGCGACCACTTCTCGTTGCGCCGCACCAGGCAGCCGACGATTCCGCCGCAGACCGTCGAGCGGTCGAGCGCCGTCCCATCGAGGTTGCTCACTCCATAGTTCACGCCGACTTTGGTGTTCCCCATCTTGTAGGTGACCTGGGCGAGAAAGCCGTCGGAGTCGCGCGCCGTGCCTGCCGCGTCGTTGGCGAGCACGAACAGGCCTGTCGTACCGACGCCCTTGGCGCGGTAGTACCAGCCCGCCACTTCCAGCCCGCCGATGTCGTACTTGCCGCCGAGATCGAAGGCCGAGCTGCCGTAGGAGACGTAGGACCCTGCCGGAGCCAGCGGGCAAGAGGTTACACCCGAGCACAGCACGCGCTGCTGCTGGTAGAGCACGCTCCCCGACAGGTACAAGGGTCCAGCGGTGTAGGCGATCTTCCCTTGGAAGCCCGGCGTGCTGTGATTGACCGGCACCTGGCCGAGCGTGTTGAGCGGATCGAAAATCCCGACGGTGACCTTGGCGCCGCCCATGGCCGGCGTCGTGTAATCGATCTGCGACAGCCAGTCCGTGTAGATATAACCGAGACCGATCGATCCCAGCGAGGTGTTGGCCGGAGCGGCGTAGGCAGTATTGCCGGCGCCGACGCCGAGCAGCGTCATGTCGTTCAGTATCGCGTCCGCGCCGAAGAGGCCGATATTGCGGCCGGCCATGATCGTGCCCCAACTGCCGCCTGCTGTCAGGAATACCTGCCGGATGTCCAGGCCGGCGGTGCCGAGAGCGGTATGGCCGAGGTCCGTGTTCGCGATGTTCTGCAGGTTCGGGCTGCCCCCGTCATTGGTACTGATGCCCGGGTAGAGCCCGAACGTGAATCCGAGGTTGATGCCGTCCTGAGTCGTCGCGCCGCTCACTGAGAGGGCCGCCGGCAAGAGCCCGTTGCTGACCGAAGAGGAGCTGTCGGACGTAGTGGGCGAAACGCACGCCAGCCCGCCTGCCACGTCGTTGTGGTCTTTGCAGCTCTCATAGATGTAGTTCGCGTTGACGTTGCCGTCAAAGGACAGCGTCCACGCGCCTGCAGTGACGTCGATTGCACGCGCCGACGGCGCGGCGAGTGCCGCCAACACAATGGCCCCGAGAAGGCTGGTTCGTTGATTGTTCATGGAAGCCCCTCCTTGAGGCTGACCGGGTGCAACGCGCGTGCCAGAAGACCGCCGGTCCGACGCCTCCTGTTGCGTGGGCGATACAAACTTCTCCGACCGCGTCATCCTGTTCCATTTTGCGCTACGGAACGATACAGAGTTGTAACGCGCATGGAACGCCACGGCTGCCCGCCGCGCAGGCGCGGGAGCAGACGTGCTGCGAACCCGGAAAAACACCGTACTTGAGCAATTGCCGAGCTTGCAGTCGCCGCGCGGGCGTGTTTCCCTACCGTGACACTGTCACGACGGGGCGTGGCATCCGTGACGCACTCCCCGCGCGACAATGGGGAGGCTCGTATGACGAACGCAACGCGCGGCTGGCCGGCTTCATCGATCGATGACTTCACCGCCGTCGAGGGCGGCGGCCCGGTGCCGGCGCGCTCGCTCCCCCACACTCTCGAGGAGCTTGCGGGCGAGGACCCGCAGATGCTGCGCAACATCCGCTGCGCCCATCGCATCGCCGACAGCAACGTCTCGGTTCTCATCCAGGGGCCTACTGGCTCGGGCAAGGAGGCATTCGCCCACGCCATCCATCTCGCCAGCCGGCGGGCCGCACGTCCCTTCGTCGCCGTCAATTGTGCCGCGATCCCCGAGACGTTGATCGAGAGCGAGCTCTTCGGATACAAACCCGGCGCGTTTACCGGCGCGCGCCGCGAGGGGTTGCGCGGCAGGATCGTGCAGTCTTCCGGCGGCACCCTCTTTCTCGACGAGATCGGCGACATGCCGCTGGCCCTGCAGAGTCGGCTGTTGCGCGTCCTCGAGGAGCGCGAGGTCATGCCGCTCGGCAGCGAGGGCGCCATCGCCGTCGATCTGCACGTGCTTGCCGCATCGCACCGCAATCTGCGCGAGATGATCGCGCGCGGCGCATTCCGCGAGGATCTGTATTACCGGCTCAACGGCATCACGCTCGAGCTGCCGGCCTTGCGCGAGCGCACCGACAAGGAACGGCTGATCCAACTCGCGCTCGCGGCGGAGACCGGCAACGGACGGCCGGCGGCCATCGAGCGTGACGCGCTGCAGCGGCTGCTCGCCTATTCCTGGCCGGGCAACATCCGCGAGCTGCGGAACGTCATTCGTACGGCGCTCGCCATCTGCGAGGGCGGCGTCGTGCGCGCACTGGACCTGCCGCGGGAGATCCGCGATGGCGAGCCTGCGCAAGCCGGGCATGCGAACGGGATGTCCGGAGCCTTCCAGGTCTCGCTGGCTGCGTCCGGAAGCGACCCGGACCTCGCGGCCGGCTCGCCAGTCCCGGTGCACAACCGGCTGCAGGCGGCCGAGCGCGCAGCGCTGTTGCGTGCCATCGAGGAGCTTCACGGCAACATGAGCCGCGTCGCGGCGGAGCTCGGCGTCAGCCGCAACACCCTCTACCGCAAGATCAAACGCCACGGGATCGCGCCGGTCAGACGCACCTGACCGGCTGTGCGATCGGCCGCCCCCGGCGGCCGGCACCGCCTCACCTTTGGTTGGCCCGCCGCTTGCACCGCGGCAGGTGCCCCCCGCGCGCGGGTCGGCAACAACATGAGGGCAAAGAGCTCAACGCGGCTTAAGGTCCGACTCGCACCGGCGCACCGGCTCCTGAGGCCGCCGGGGGGAGGCGGCCCCGTTCTCGTGACGCGCTCCGGCCGTGTCCGACTCAACGCAACGGCGGCCGCCATCCTCGGCCTGTGTGATGGCAGTTTGACGCGGGCAGAGATAGTCACCCGCTTCGCCGGCGCGGCAGACCCATCCCTCGCAGCGGATGTCCGCGCGTTTCTCGAGGCGGCGCGGCGCAGCGGCTGGGTCGTCGACCGCTGACGGGAACCGGCGCTGCGGCGCGAGCGTTTCGGTTGCGAACCGTCGTAGGACGCGACCGCAACCGTGGAAACCCCCTCCGACTCAGCGCGCCGCACCGAGCGGCTCGACAGCTCCCGTGCGGCTGACGCGCAGCCAGTGCGCGCTGATGTGCGCGAGCACGGAAAACCGCGCGAGCCTGGCCGGGCGACAGAACCGCAACCGGACCGCGACCGGCGCCAGCCCTGGTTCCGGCGGCGAGGCGTACTCGTCGGCGGCGTGATCGTTCTCGTCATCGCAGTGGTGCTGGGTGCTCTCTGGTGGTGGCACGAGAGCGGCATCGAGACCACGGACGACGCCTTCCTCGAGGCGCACATCGTGGATGTCTCTCCCCAGGTTGCGGGTCAGGTGACGCAGGTGCTGGTGGAAGACAACCAACCCGTCCGCTCGGGGCAGGCGCTGGTCGTCATTGACCCTGCCCAGTACCGCCTCGCCCTGCAGCAGGCACTTGCCGCGCAGGAGCAGGCGCAGACCGCGCTGGGGCAGGCGACCGCGGCCGTCACGGTGGCGCACGCCGGTCTGGCCCAGGCGGATGCGGATCTCGCCAGTACCGCGGCCACAGCCACGCGGGCGCAGCAGGACCTCAAGCGCTACCAGACACTGCGCACCGTGAACCCGAAGGCCGTCGCGCGCAGCACCCTCGATGAGGCCATCGCTACGGCCCGCAGTGCGGTTGCCGAGCAGCGCGCTGCCCGGCAGCGCGTCCAGGGCGCTCACGCGCAGATCGCCTCGGCCCAGGCTGCCGTGGCCGGCGCGCGCGCCCGTGTTGCCACCGCTCAGGCTGGCGTTGGCCAAGCCCGGCTCAACCTCAGGTACGCGACCGTGACGGCACGGGTCGACGGCCACGTCGCGAACCGTACGGTGGCCGTCGGTACTTATGTCACTCCCGGCCAGCAGATGATGGCGATCGTGCCGCTGCACCTTTGGGTGCGCGCCAATTTCAAGGAGAACATGATCGCCAGGTTGAGGCCCGGCCAGCGCGTCCGGATCCATATCGATGCCTGCCCGCAGGCGGATGCGCGCGGTCACGTCGTCTCCATCCAGCGCGGTGCCGGGCAGGCGTTCGCACTGCTGCCGCCGGAGAACGCCACCGGCAACTACATCAAGGTGGTGCAGCGGGTGCCGGTGCGCATTGCGCTCGACTCGGTGCCCGCGGGCTGCGTACTCGGGCCGGGCATGTCGGTCGAGCCGACCGTCAGGGTGCGCTGAGTGGCCGACGCTCCGGCCGCCGGCGCCCGCGCGCAGGGGTGGACTCCGGCGCGCTCCGCGGCCGGCAACCGCAGTCCCTGGCTCATCGCCAGTGTCATCTCCATCTCGGCCTTCATGGAGGTGTTGGATACGGCGATCGCCAACGTGTCGCTGGCGCATATCGCGGGCTCCACCTCCTCGAGCTACGACCAGGCGACCTGGGTCCTGACGAGCTACCTGATTGCCAACGCCGCCATCATCCCGATGAGCGGCTGGCTGTCGGATGTATTCGGGCGCAAGCGCTACTACATGACCAGCGTCGCGCTCTTCACTTTCGCCTCCCTCTGTTGCGGACTCGCCCCGTCGCTGCCGATTCTCATCCTCGCCCGCATCGTGCAGGGTGTAGGCGGCGGCGGGCTGCAGCCCGTCACGCAGGCGATGCTCATCGATACCTTCCCGCCCGCTTCGCGCGGCAAGGCGATGTCGGTGTATGGCTTCACGGTGATTCTTGCACCGATGCTCGGGCCGCTCCTCGGCGGCTGGATCACGGATCAGTTCTCCTGGCACTGGATCTTCCTCATCAACGTTCCGGTGGGGCTGCTGTCGCTCTTTCTGGTGGAGACCATGGTGGACGAGCCGGCGCTGATCGTCGAAGAGCGCCGCCGGCGCTGGGAGCGCGGCGTGCACTTCGACCTTCCCGGCGCCGCGCTCATCGCGCTCGCCCTCGGCGCGCTCGAGGTGATGCTCGACCGCGGCGTGCAGGAGGACTGGTTCGCGAGCCCGCTGATTCGCGGCTCCGCGCTCCTTGCCGCAGCGTGCCTCGTCGGATTCGTCTCATGGGAGCTCATCGAGCGCGACCCGCTCCTCGACATGAGCCTCTTCAGGTACCGCAACTTCGCTTCCGCCACGGTCATCATCATGACGGTCGGAGTGGTGCTGTTCGGCACCACGCAGTTCATCCCGCAGTTCGTACAGGAGGTGCTCGGTTATACCGCCGAACAGGCCGGCCTCGCCCTGACGCTGGGCGGCATCATCACGCTCTTCTCCATGCCTCTGGCGGGCATTCTCTCGAGCCACGTGCAGCCGCGGGTCATGATGGGTGTCGCCTTCGCAGTGGAGGCGTTCGCGATGTGGAACATGACTCACTTCGATACGACCGTGACGTTCGCAGGTGTGGCGATCGCCCGGATGTGGCAGGGGGCGCCGATCCCGTTCCTGTTCGTGCCGCTCATCAGCGCGGCGTACGTCGGCCTACCCGGCGAGAAGACCAACAGGGCGTCGGCGATGATTTCCGTCGGCCGCAATATCGGCGGCAGCGTCGGCATTTCTCTCGTGCAGGCGCTCTTGGCGCGGCGCCAGCAGTTCCATCAGGCGCGGCTGATCGCCGGTCTGCAGCCGCTGAACCCGGTATACGTGCACGGCGTCCATTCTCTGGCACAGGCTCTCACGGCCCGCGGCGCGGCGCCCGCGGCGGCCTCCCGCATGGCCATGGGCGCGCTTTACCAGATCGTGCAGCGTCAGGCGGACATGATGGCCTTCATCGACATCTTCTGGGCCCTGACGCTCTTCATCGTCATCATCCTGCCGATCGTTTTTCTGCTGAAGCGCACGCCGCTCGAGCGTGGGCATTCACGCGGCGGACAGCCCGCCGGCTCGCACGCCGGCTGATACAATCGCGCCATGAGTCAAACTACACCCGACGGCGTCACGGAATACGACCCCGAGGAAGTCCAGGAGCTGCTCGAGCAGGGCCGCGTCGTGCTGGTGGATGTCAGGGAGCCCATGGAATACGCGGCTGAGCGTATCTCCGGCGCGCTGCTCTATCCCTTGTCCAGCTTCGACGCCGTGCATCTGCCACCGGACGGCGACCGTACGGTGGTCTTCCACTGTGCTGCCGGCGGCCGCTCGCTTACCGCGGCGCGGATGCGCAAGGCGGCGGGGCAGCCGGCGGCGCACATGGCCGGCGGCATCTCGGAGTGGAAAGCCCGGGGCCTGCCGACCGTACGCATCGGCGTACGCCCGGTTTGAGTGACTCCGGCCACCCTCGCGCGGTCCGCTCGTTCGTCACCCGCGGCGGCCGCATCACGTCGGCGCAGGAGCGAGCGCTCGAGGAGCTCTGGCCCAAGTACGGCGTTGAGCCTGGCGCCGCGGTGTTCGACCTCGATGCGGTCTTTGGACGCCGTGCACGACGGACCGCCGAGATCGGCTTTGGCAACGGGGACAATCTCCTCGCGCTGGCCGCGTCCCGGCCGGACGAGGACTTCCTTGGCATCGAGGTGCATCGGCCGGGCGTCGGGAGGCTGCTGCTGCAGCTGCATGAACGCGCGCTCGGCAACGTCCGGGTGGTCTGCCGGGATGCCGTGGAAGTGCTGGAGCGTTACCTCGGCGGGGCAAGTCTCGACGAAATCCTCATCCTTTTTCCCGATCCCTGGCCGAAGAAGCGCCATCACAAGCGGCGGCTGATCCAGCCGTCCTTCGTGGCCCTTGCGGCCGACCGACTGACAGCCGGCGGCGCGCTGCGCCTCGCCACTGATTGGGAGCCGTACGCGGCAGAGATGCTGACGACGCTCTCGGCGGAACCGCGGCTGCGCAACATTGCTGCGGACGGCAGTTTCATACCCCGGCCCGCAGAGCGGTCACCTACGCGGTTCGAGCGCCGGGGTGAGCGTCTCGGGCACCAGGTTTGGGACCTGGAGTTTCGACGCGTCTGATCCGGTTCGCCGCCTAACCGGGCTTGACGAGGAATGCCGCCCGCAGTCCGTCGATCACGAACTGCACGGCGAGAGCGCCGAGGATCACCCCGAGCAGCCGGCCGGCGACGTTCACGCCCGTCACGCCCATGAGCCGCATGAGAGGCTCGGCGAGCAGCATCAAAACCAGGGAGACGGCAAGCACGGCCGCCGCCGCCGCCAGCAGGATCAGGAAAAGCGCCGGCTGACGCAGGATGTGCACCGGGCCGAACCAGAGAAGCACGGTGGCGAGCGCGCCCGGACCGGCGATGAACGGGAACGCGACCGGGAAAACGGAGATATCCGCGCGCCGGCGGCTCTCCGCGCGCTCGTCGCTCGAGGTGCGGCTGCCCGACTCCCGCGCGAACACCATCTCGAGAGCCAGCAGGAAGAGCAGTACACCGCCGAAGATTCGGAACGCCCCGAGGCTGATGCCCATCACCGCGAGGAATGGCGCCCCGCCCAAGGCAAAGAGCACGAGAATGAGGGCGGCGACCCATACGGCCTTCATGGCCATGCGCCGCTGGTACTCGCGCGTGGCGCCGCGCGTCAGGCCGCTGAAGAGCGGGATGAGCGAGATCGGCTCGACCACGACGAAGAAGACCACGAAGAATTTCAACGTCTGCTCGAGCATGGGCCCTCGCGGAATTTCACTCGCTGCTTGAAAGCGGCATACGCGAGGCGCAACATCAGAGCCGTCCCCCGCGCGGCGGCCGGAGAATAACAGCTCCGGGGCCTTTCGGGACCCACTGCGCGGTGTCATGCGTTCACCACGGACACGCGGTCCGGACCCACCGGATTGCGCTTGCTGGAGGTTCACATGGCGGCTCCTCTTCCCAGTATTGGCGACTGGTATCGCTTGAGCGGCGGTGAGCTGTTCGAGGTCGTGGCGATCGACGACGACGAGGGCACGATCGACATCCAGTACTTCGACGGCACCGTGGAGGAGATGGACCGCGAGGACTGGGAGGTACAGCGTGAGGACGGCGCGCTCGAGGCCGCCGAGGCACCCGAGGATTGGAGCGGCTCGGTGGACGTGGAAGGGGGCGACGAGGAGGGTCGCGGCTCCGACAACATCAACGAGGATCCGACGCTGCGCGCGGGCGCGCTCGACGGTATCGATCTCTTCGAATTCGATTGAGCGCCGGCTCAGCCGTCAGCTGCGAGCGCGGCGAGGTCCGCATCCGCGGCAATCAGCACGAAGTCACCGAGCAACTGTAGCGGTATCGGGCGCAGCCGCTCACCGGCACACGGGCCCGCGAGACAACGGCCCGCATCCTTCTCGAACAAAGCGCCGTGTGACGAGCAGAGGATCATCGCGCGATCCGGCGTAAGGAATCGATGCGGCCGCAGGTCGAGCGGATGCCCGGCGTGCGGGCAGCGGTTCACGTAACCTCGGACTTCGCTTCCGCAACGCACTACGAAGCCGCGCACGGGCCAGTCACCGCCCCCGAGCGTGAACCCGCGGGAGCCGTGCTCCTCCAGGTCCGCCAGCCGGCAGATCACCCTCTCGAGATCGAGCTCAGCCGCCGCCACGCGCATTCCCGGCGGTGTCCGCCACTGCGGGCTCCAACAGGCCCGCTTCAGCGCTGCCGCGATGCCACAGCCAGTAAAGCAGCAGGAGAGCGGGGATGCTGAGCGATCCCGTATAGACGAAAAAGAGCCGATAGCCCGCTGCGTGCGATACGAAACCCGAAAAGCCCTCCATCGTCTTTCCCGTCAATGCATACAGCGACGAGAAGAGCGCGTACTGCGTCGCGGTGTACTTCTGACTCGTGAGGCTCGAAAGGTACGCGATGAACACCGTGCCCTGGATGGCGATGGCGAGGTTGTTGAGGCCGTTGGCGAGGCCGAGCCCGAGCAGCGTCGGCGTGTGAGTCGTGGCAAGCCCCAGGAAACCGGAGCTGGAACACATCATGAGGACGCTTCCCGCCGCGAGCGATCGCAGGAGCCCCCATTTCGCGACCAGCAGCCCGCCGATGAAAACGCCCAACACCGACACGGTCAATCCGACGATCTTCACCATCCAGGCGATCTGCTCGTTGGAGTAGCCATGGTCGTGGAAGAAGGGCAGTGTCATGGCCCCCTCGGCGTAATCGGTCAGCCGGTAGGTGCCGATGAACGCCACGACGACGAGCGCGATCAGGCGATAGCGCGCCAGGAAGTCGACCACCGGGCAGACCACCGCGCCGACGAACCAGGCCCCGACACGCTGCAGCGGCTTGGGCCAGTGGGCGCGCTGCTCGAGCCATTCCACCGTGCGCGCTTCGCGTTCAGCAGCCTCGCGTGAGGCCGGCGGCTGCGGCTCGCGAACGAAGAGTGTCGTCACCATCCCGACGGCAGCGAGCAACGCGATGCCGAGATAGCTCGCATGCCAGTTGAATGCCTGGGCGATGGTGAGCGCCCCGGCGCTGCCCGCAATCAGCGCTATCCGAAAACCGACCTGATACGCAGCCGCCATCGCGCCCTGCATGGAGGTCGGAGCGGACTCGATCCGCCACGCGTCCATGGCGATATCCTGGGTCGCCGCGAAGAAAGTCAGGAACAGGTCCCAGATCACGATGCGCCGCATTCCTGCCGTCGGATCGCTCGCCGCGAGCTGCAACAGACCGATTGCAATGCAGCACTGCGCGAGCAGCAGCCACGAGCGCCGGCGGCCGAGCAGCCTGGTGAGGAAAGGCAGCGGCATCCGATCGACGACCGGCGCCCACAGGAACTTGAGTGAGTAGGGGATGGTAGCCCACGCCATCATGCCGATGAGCGGCAGCGCGATGCCTGACTCGCGCAGCCAGATGGTCATCGTCTGAAAGGCGGGATAGAAGGGCAATCCGCTCGAGAACCCCAGGAAGAGCATCGCGAGCGTCCGGGACTCGCCATAGACGCCGAGCGCCTGCAGCCATCCGCGTCCATCTGAGCGTGGGGCATTGACGCGGTCCATGGGCATCGAGCAATGATAGCGGCATGCAGGACTATCAGCTCACCTTCATCGACCTCGCGCTCTCGCGTCAGGCGCTGCGCTTCGGGAGCTTCACGCTCAAATCCGGACGCGAGAGCCCGTACTTCTTCAACGCCGGACTCTTCAGCGACGGCGAGGCCATCGCCGTGCTGGGCCGCTGCTATGCCGCGGCCATCGTGCGCTCGGCACCGGCCTTCGACGTCCTCTTCGGGCCGGCCTACAAGGGTATTCCGCTGGCTGCGGCCACCGCGGCTGCCCTTTTCGAGCACCACGGGCGCACTGTCCCCTATGCGTTCAACCGCAAGGAGGCCAAGGATCACGGCGAGGGCGGCAATATCATCGGCGCGCCCCTGCGCGGACGGGTGCTCGTCATCGATGATGTGGTCACGGCCGGAACGGCCGTCCGGGAGTCGCTCGCGCTCATCCGCCAGCAGGGAGCGCAGCCGGCGGGCGTGGTCTTCGCTCTCGACCGGCAGGAGCGCGGGCAGGGGACGCTGAGCGCCACCCAGGAGATCGAGAGCGAGCACGGCATCCCATGCGTGAGCGTCGTCACACTCGCGGACCTCATCGAGGCGCTGTCGCGCTCGAACGACGGGCGGGCTGCGATTTCTGACGACCAGCTCACACTGCTGAAGGCCTACCGGCAGCGCTACGGGGTGTCGTGAGACTTGCCTCCGCACGGCGGTCGGTCAGAATATCGTTATATATGCGGATACCGCGTCCCGCTCTTGCTCTGGTCCTGGCGCTCGCCTGCGCCACCGGATCGGCGTGGGCGCAGAACAGCACCCAAGGGCAGGTCTACCGCTGGGTGGATGAGCACGGTGTCGTCCATTACGGCGACAGCATTCCACCCAAGTACGCGCGCGACAGCCGCGAGATCCTCAACAATCAGGGGGTGGAGATCGGGCATGTCGATGCGGCCAAGACGCCCGCGCAGCTCGCCGCGGAAGCGCGCGCGCACCAGCAGCGCGTCGCGCAGAAGCAACACGATTATTTTCTTCTCAGCACGTATACCTCGGTGAGGGATATCGAGTCGCTCCGCGACGAGCGGTTGTCGCAGATCGCGGCGCAGCAGACCGCGGCGCAGCAGTACGTGCAGAGCCTGCAGTCACGGCTCACTTCCCTGCAGAGCCGCGCGCAGCAGTTCAAGCCCTACAACACGCGGCCCGATGCGGCGCGCATGCCCGATGACCTCGCGCAGGAGCTGGTGCAGACCCTGCACGAAGTGCGCGTGCAGGATCAGGCGATCCAGGCGCGCAGCCAGCAGGAGGCGCAGGTGCGGGCGCAGTTCCAGTCGGATATCGAGCGCTTCGAGCAGCTGAAGGTGACACCGCCTTAATCTGTTGGCGCCTCAGCAGATGCCGCCGCCTTCCTCGGCGGGGGCGGCGCTGGCGCGAAAGGCGCGGAAGAGCTCGCGTCCGGTGCCGAACGCGTTGGCTGTCAGGTCCGCGGTGGCAACCGTGCGGCGGTTCCACGTTTCCTGGGATACCAGCGCCTCCAGCGTTCCCTTCAAGCTGTCGAGGCGGATGATGTCATCGTCACGCACTTTGCCGAGCGGGCCGCCGCTCGTGACTTCCGGCGTCACGTGAATCGCGGCGGGCACGGTGCCTGAAGCGCCTGACATCCTCCCATCGGTGACCAGCGCCACATGATGACCCTTGCTCTGCAATGAGGCCAGCGCAGGGGTGAGACCGTGCAGCTCCGGCATGCCGTTGGCGCGCGGGCCTTGGAAGCGGACGACGACCACCACGTCGCGCGCCAGCTCGCCTCGCCCGAAGCTTTCCAACACCGCCTCCTGACTGTCGAAGACACGGGCGGGCGCCTCGATGACGCGGTGATGGGAGCCCACGGCCGACACCTTGATGACGGAGCGGCCGAGGTTGCCGCGCAGGAGCTTGAGGCCGCCGTCGGCGCTGAAGGGATCGGCGGCGGGCCGCAGGACCGTGGTGTCGCCGCTCGTGGCCGGCGCTTTGCGCCAGGCGAGGCCGCCGGGGGAGAGCCAGGGCTCGAGCGCCGAGGCGCCGAGTCCGCTGCCGGAGATGGTCTGCACGTCCTCGTGCATGAGCCCTGCCTGCAACAGCTCATTGATGAGGAACCCCATGCCGCCGGCGGCGTGGAAATGATTCACGTCGGCGCCGCCGTTCGGATAAATGCGTGCGAGCAGCGGCACGACCTCCGACAGATCGCTGAAGTCATTCCAGTCGATGAGAATGCCCGCGGCGCGCGCAATGGCGACGAGGTGCAGTGTATGGTTGGTGGAGCCGCCGGTGGCGAGGAGGCCGACGATCGCGTTGACCATGCTGCGCTCATCGAGCACCTTCGACAGCGGCAGATACGACTGCCCCAGTGTGGTGATCTGCGCCGCGCGGCGCGCCGCGGCAGCCGTCAGGGCATCGCGCAGCAGTGTGTTGGGCGGGACGAACGCGCTGCCGGGAAGGTGCAGGCCCATCACTTCCATCAGCATCTGATTGCTGTTGGCCGTGCCGTAGAAGGTGCATGTGCCGGCGGAGTGATAGCTTCCGGCCTCCGACTCGAGCAGCGCATCGCGGCCCACCCGGCCCTCGGCGAAGAGCTGGCGGATGCGCGCCTTCTCCTTGTTGGGCAGCCCCGAGGGCATGGGACCCGCCGGCACGAACACGGCCGGCAGCTGGCCGAAGGAGAGCGCGCCGATCAGCAGGCCCGGCACGATCTTGTCGCATACACCGAGGCAGAGCGCGGCATCGAACATGCCGTGCGACAGGGCGACGCCGGTCGACATCGCGATGACGTCGCGACTGAAGAGGGAGAGCTCCATGCCGGGCTGCCCCTGAGTCACCCCGTCACACATGGCGGGCACGCCCCCCGCGACCTGCGCCGTGGCCCCGGCCTCGCGCGCTGCGGCGCGTATCAGGCCGGGAAAGCGCTCGTAGGGCTGGTGTGCCGACAGCATGTCGTTATAGGCGGTGACGATGGCGAGGTTCGGCCAGCGCACCTCCTTCAACGCCTGTTTGTCGGGGTCTGCCGATGCCGCGAATCCGTGCGCGAGGTTGGTGCAAGAGAGGCGCTTGCGAGCCGGCTCGCGGCCGCCCTGGGCGGCCATGCGCTCGAGGTAAGCGGCTCGCGGCCCGCGACTGCGCTCACGGATGCGCTCGGTGACTTCGCGCACGCGCGGATGGAGCGAATGGGGCATCGTCCCGGACATGGCGGATGTCACTGCTCATTTCCGGGGGCCTTGTAGCCCTCGGGCTTGCTCGAGCCGCCGCCGAAGAAAAACTTCTCCATCTCCGCCTCGAGGAATTTGCGCGCCTTGGGCTCGATGGGTGTCAGCCGATATTCGTTGATCAGCATGGTCTGATGCTGCAGCCAGCGCGACCACGCCTCCCGCGAGACGCTCTCGTAGATGCGCCGGCCGAGCTCGCCGGGGTAGGGCGGCCGGTCGAATCCGGGCGCCTCGCGCTTCAGCATCACACACTGCACCATTCGGGACACGTTTGATCTCTCCAGTCAGTCGAACAATTGCGCCTGCAACCCGCCCGCGCTCCCGAGCTTCTCGAGCAGCAGGCGGATGGGGGCGGGCAGGCCGAGCCTCGCGGGCGCGCGAGTGCGGTACCACTGGCTCCGGGCCGGGTCGGGCGGGCGCGCGCTGCCGGAACAATGGGCCAGGAGCGGCGTGATGACAAGGTCGAAATGCGTGAACGCATGCTCGATGGCCGCCAGCGCCACCGGCTGGGCGGCCGCTCCCTGCAGCGCCTGCCGGGCATAGTCGGCTGCCGCGCCCGCGCTGGCGAACTCCGGTAGACACCACAGGCCGCCCCATACCCCGTTCTCGGGCCGGCGCTCGAGAAGTATGTCGCCGTCCTCACGCACCGCCGCCAGCATGAACACCTGCCGCAGGCGCCGTGCTCTCGAGGGCTTGGGTGAAGGCAACTCGTGCTGGCGGCCGCTGCGGCGTGCCACGCAGCTCGCTGATACCGGGCAGGTAGTGCATGATGGGTTGCGGCGCACACAGACCGTCGCTCCCAGGTCCATCACCGCCTGCGTGTAGGTGTCGACGTTCTCCGCGGGCGTGCATTCATCAGAGAGAGCCCACAGCTTCTCGAGCACATCGCGATCGGACGCACTACCCTCCACCCCGAAGTGTCGTGACAACACGCGACGCACGTTGCCGTCGAGAATGGGGTATCGCTCACCGCAGCTCAGCGCCAGTATCGCTCCCGCCGTGGAGCGGCCGATGCCCGGCAGGCGGGCCACCGCGTCGAAGCTTTTCGGGAACCGTCCGCCATGCTCCTCGGCGATGCACACGGCGGCGCGGTGGAGGTTGCGCGCGCGGGCGTAGTAACCCAACCCCGACCAGAGGTGCAGCACCTCGTCGAGCGGCGCCGCGGCAAGCGTGGCGACGTCGGGAAATCGCTGCATGAACCTCTCATAGTAGGGTATGACCGTCGCGACTTGCGTCTGCTGCAGCATGATCTCCGACACCCACACTCGATATGCAGTGCGGCGGCGCTGCCACGGGAGGTCATGGCGGCCGTGGAGTGCATGCCAGTCGATGATTTCTGCGGCGAAGTCCTGTAGGTTCGCGCGATGTAGGACGGTCACTTCACACGTACTGGCTATGGATCGTTGCCGTTGCCGTCACCGTCGCGTGCCGGGCGGCCCCGCTGCCTCGTCATCGAGTCGATCGGAGAACCGGGATGCGCGGCGATGTCCGCTTGCACTACCTTACGCCAGTATGCATCGCCCGGGGCGCTCCAACTCGGATCATCGAGATTCGGCCATGCGTCGGCCGTGAAGCTTGGCGCACTCTGCAACTTCGTGGCATCCAACACCAGCCGGCCGTCCTTGATGCTGGCGAGGGCGGCATCCCACGGCATGGCGGTGAGCTTGCCGTCGGGAGCCGAGGTGGGCTTGCCGTCATCGGGAATTTCGCCGGGACCGATCTCAGGCTGCATGCCGTACGCGATCACCAGGTGTGTGGCCCGACCTTGTCGATCGAAAACGATGTCCTTCACCTGACCCAGCGGGTTGCCATCGGCCGATGCTACCGGCATGCCGATCAGGGTCGACGCGCGACGTTCGGCCGGCATCGATACATCCGGGCTTGCGGCCGGCGCAGCCTGCGGGGCAGGGGATGGCGAGACAGATGCTGGCGTGGCAGGTGCCGCTGAGGCGGGCGGTGTGGACACCTGTTCTGCGGCAGGTGCCTGCTGCAATTGCTCGGTTCCGTCCACGGGCGGAGCGCCGTCAGTGGAAGCGGCGCCGGCCGCGGGCGGAGCCCCTGGGGTTGGCGCTTTATCAGGAGAGCGCGCCATCGCCGCGGAGGCGGCGCCATGTGACGTCGGCTGCGGCGAGGCGGGGGCTTCAGTCGGCGCGAGCGGCGCCCCCGATTGGCTGCAGGAGGCTGCCACGAGGCCCAGCGCCGCACAGATGAGCGGCAGGAAGATCCTGATCATGGGCGCACTTTAGATTTTGCGGGCTGCAAGCCGCATTACCATCCTCAATGTTCGGGCTCACCATTTGACGAGCGGCGGCAGGCTCATGAGATAGGCCTCCGGGTCCGCATCGGTCTGAAAGCCGAATCTCGTCCCCCGATCATAGACGAGGTTGAACTCGACGTATCGTCCGCGCTTCACGAGCAGCTGCTCGCGGGCAGCCTCGCCGAACGGGGTGTCCTTGCGGCGCGCGACGATCTTCGGGTAGACGTCGAGGAAAGCTTCCCCCACTCTCCGGATGAACGCAAAGTCTGCTTCGACGTCACCACTCGCGAGATCGTCGAAGAATATACCGCCAACGCCGCGCGGCTCGCGGCGGTGTGGCAGGTAAAAATATCTGTCGCACCATTCCTTGAACTCCCGGTACGCGTCCGGCCGGTACGGGTCACAGGCCGCGCGCAGTGCGGCGTGGAAATCCGCCGTGTCCTCCTCGAAGGGGAAGGTCGGCGTCAGATCCGACCCTCCGCCGAACCATGCGGAACTGGTACTGAGGTAGCGCAGATTCATGTGCACGGCGGGAACGTAAGGGTTCCACATGTGCGCGACCAGTGAGATGCCGCAAGCCACGAAACGGCCGCCGGACTGCGCGGCGCCCGCGACCTGGCCGCGCGCCTGCTCGCTCAGAACGCCCCAGACGTGGCTGACGTTCACTCCGACCTTCTCGAAGACCGCGCCGCGCAGCAGCCGGGAGTCGCCGCCTCCCTGCAGCCGGTGCTCCTGCGGCCGGCGCCAGCTGCGGGCCTCGAAACGACTCTCCGGCTCGAACGCCTCGAAGGCGGTGCAGATGCGCGCCTGCAGGTCGCGGAACCAGGCTGCCGCGATCTGCTCGAACCCGCTGCCGCTGAATGGCTCCCCGGTCACGTTGCGCTCCGCGGGGCGGCCTGCCGCGACGAGCGTTCGTGCACATAGTCGACGAGCCGCGCGACCGCATCGGGATCGGTTTCCGGCCAGATGCCATGTCCCAGGTTGAAGATGTGACCGCTCGAGCCAGCCTCATCGAGCACCCGCCCGGCATGCTGCCGCAGTTCCGCCGGCGAGGCGAAGAGTGCCGCCGGATCCAGGTTGCCTTGTACGGCCTTGCCCGGCCCCAACTTGCGCCGCACGGCATCGAGCGGCGACCGCCAGTCGACACCGATCACGTCGACCTGCAGGTCCGCGACGGATTCCATCAGCGCGGAGCCCTGATTGACGTAGTAGATGAGCGGCACGCCGGTATCGCGGAGCGCGGCGATGGTGCGCCGCACGGCGCCGAGCGCAAAGCGCTCGAACTCGCGCGGCGCAAGCAATCCCGCCCACGACTCGAACAGCATCAGCGCCTGCGCTCCCGCCGCGGCCTGGGCGCGCAGGTACGCGGCCATGGCGTCCGCCAGCCGGGCGAGGAGGCGTTCCGCCGATCCCGGGCTCGAGTAGAGGAACGAGCGCGCGGCCCCGAATTCCTTGGACGGCCGCCCGCAGACGAGGTAGCAGAGGAGCGTGAACGGCCCGCCGGCGAAGCCGATGAGCGGCACTCCCGGCGGTAGTCCGGCGCGCACCAGACGGATCGATTCGAGCACGAACGGGACGTCGCGTTCCGGGATGAGCTGTGCGAGCGCGTCGATGGCGGCATCGGTCCGAATAGGCTCGCGCACCACCGGGCCGGGCTCGAAAGAGAGCTCCACCCCCATTCCTTGCAGCGGCGTCATGATGTCGCTGAAGAGGATGGCGGCATCGAGCGGGAAGCGGCGCAGCGGCTGCAGCGTGACCTCGGCGGCGAGCTCGGGGTTACGCAGCAGTGCTGCGAACTCGGCCTGCGAGCGCACCTGCCGGTATTCCGGAAGGTAGCGGCCCGCCTGGCGCATGATCCAGATGGGCGTGTAAGGCACGGGCTGCCGGCGGCAGGCGGCAAGGAACGGCGGATCGAGAGCCAGAGCGCTCATCGGCCGGACAGCCAGCGCGCGACCTCGGGCGCATAGTAGGTGATGATCAGGTCCGCTCCCGCGCGCCGGATTCCGGTGAGCGTCTCGAGCACCGCCGCCTGCTCGTTGATCCAGCCGCGCTCGGCTGCGGCTTTGATGAGGCTGTATTCGCCGCTGACCTGGTAGGCCACGACGGGTACCCGCACCGCGTCTCTGACCTGGCGGATCACGTCGAGGTAGGGGCCGGCGGGCTTCACCATGACCAGATCCGCGCCCTCATCGACGTCGAGCAGTACCTCCCGCAACGCCTCCCGTGAGTTGGCCGGGTCCATCTGATACGAGCGGCGGTCGCCGAAGGCTGGGGCCGATTCGGCTGCTTCCCGAAACGGTCCGTAGAAAGATGACGCATATTTGGCCGCATATGAAACAATCGGGGTCGTGGCGTATCCCTCACGGTCCAGCAGGCGGCGAATGGTCTGTACTCGCCCGTCCATCATGTCGCTCGGGGCGACCGCATCCGCCCCTGCCTGCGCGTAATTGAGCGCGACGCGCGCCAGCGTCTCCACCGACGTGTCGTTATCGATCGCGCCGCCCGGAAGGACGTGGCCGCAGTGCCCGTGATCGGTCGCGCCGCACAGGCAGACATCGGCCCACACCAGCAGGTCGGGGCAAGCTTCCTTGACGGCCGCAATGGCCTGCGCGGCCAGGCCTTTCGGGTCGAGCGCCGCGCTGGCGCGCGGGTCTTTTTCCGCGGGCGCCGCAAAGAGCAGTACCGCCGGGACACCGGTTGCGGCTACCGCCTTGGCATCCTTGACGAGCTCGTCCACGGAAAGTTGGGATACGCCGGGCATGCTCGATACGGGGTGTCGCACGCCCCGGCCGGGGACGGCGAAGAACGGATAGATGAAAGCGTCGGGCGAGAGCCTGGTCTCTCGCACCATCCGACGCCAGACATCTGACTGGCGCGTGCGGCGGGGTCTCGTTGCGGGATGACTCATGACTACCTCGAGAACTGGTGCGGCGCCCTCAGGTGCGGGGAGCACGCCGCTTCCGGGATGCAGGGCCTGCGTGGACGGCATGCAGGCTGGTGCGTGCCAGGCCCCGCAGGGTGGCCGACTCGGCCAGTGTGGGGGCGTAGCCTCGCTCCGTCAGCGCGCGCGCGGTCGTCGGACCGATCGCGACGGCGGGCACTGCGCCAAGCAGCCGCGCGAAGTCCTCCTTGCCGAGGGCGCTCTCGAGCTCGGCGACTGCAGAGGGGCTGGCGAAGGTAACTGCGCCCACGCCCTGGCGTGCAATCCAGGAGCGGCAATCTTCGACATCGAGTGTGGTACCCGACATCGTGCGATAGGCTTCGACGGTGGTGACCTCTGCGCCGAGCTGCGTGAGGCCGGCGGCAAGTGTCGGCAGTGCGCGAGAGCTGGCGGGGTAGAGGATGCGCGCCCCGCCCGCCGCGCCGGACGCGGCAAACGCCGCGACCAGGCTCGCGGCGCTCGGCTCCCCCGGCAGAAGGTCGACCGGCCAGCCGCGCTGTTTCAACACGCTGGCGGTCGCCCGGCCGACCGCGGCCGTTCGTATGCCTGACGGCGGTGCTGACAGGCGGCCGGTCACGGCGGCAACGCCGTGGCGGCTGGTAAAGACGATCCAATCGAAAGACTCCAGGCGGCCCAGCGTCTCATCGAGTTGTGCCGTGTCGGCCGGCAGCACACGGACGGCAGCCCAGACCAGCACGGGGAGTCCCAGGCTTTTGAGCTCGGCGCAGAGAGGACCATCACTGGCCTCGTCGCGGGTCACCACTATCGGCTTCATGGGGCCTCCGCGCGGCCCTGGACCGCGCGTTCCGCGGCGATGAGCCTGCCCGCGCCTTGCGCGATCAGGTCCATCGCCAGCCGCACGCCCAGCGCTGCCGCGCCGTCCGCCGTCGCTTCGCCATCGCCGCTTGCGCTCAAGAGCTGCGAGCCATCGAGCGCGCACACCGACGCATGCAGATGAATGCCTGCCGCGGTGGCGGTGGCGAGCGCACCGAGCGGCACCTGGCAGCCGCCTTCGATGCGTTCCAACAGAGCGCGCTCCGCCGTCGTGGCGAGCCGCGTCGGCGGGTCGTCCAACGCTCTCAGCCAGTCGGCGGAATGACTGTCGTCCGCGCGCGCACAGACGCCGATCGCTCCCTGCGAGACCGCCGGCGGATATTCTTCCGGAGAAAGATGCTGGGTGATCCGGTGCTCCAGCCCCAGGCGCCTGAGCCCGGCCGCGGCGAGGATGATTGCATCGTAGTCGCCCCTCTCGAGGCGCTCGAGCCGTGTCGGAACGTTGCCGCGCAGCTCGAGCAGTGTCAGGTCGCGCCGGGCGCGGCTCAGGAACGCCCGTCGTCGCAGGCTGCTCGTTCCGACGCGCGCGCCCCGAGGCAATTGCGGCAAAGTGACACCGGTGCGGCTCACCAGCGCATCGCGGGGATCCTCGCGTACCAGGACGGCCGCGAGCGCAAGCCCCGGCTCCATCGCGGTCGGAAGATCCTTCAGGCTGTGGACCGCGACGTCGATCCTGTCCTCGAGCAGCGCACGGTCGATCTCCTTGGTGAAGAACGCGCGCCCGCGGACCGCCCACAGGGGAACATCCGTGCGCATATCGCCGGTGGTCGTGATGGGAACCAACTCCACCGGCGGTGCACCGGGCAGCCCACGGATCCGGCTCGCGACGTGACGGGCCTGCCACAGCGCGAGCGCGGAAGCGCGCGTGCCGATCCGCAGCAGGCGCCCTGCACGCGAGCTCTCCGTTCCGCTCACGATTCGCCCTCGATCATGAAGCGGTAGCCGACGCCCCAGACGGTCAGAAAATGCCGCGGCTCGGCCGGATCGCGCTCGAACCGCTTGCGCAGGCGCAGGATGAAGTTGTCCACGGTACGCGTCGAGGGAAAGACGTCGTAGCCCCATACGCGCTCGAGAAGGTCTTCGCGCGAAACGATCTCCCCGGGGCGCTCCGCCAGCACCTTGAGGATCATCGCTTCCTTTTCGGTCAGCTCCTGGGCGATGCCGTTCCACGAGCGGGCGCGAAAGGCGCGAAAATCCACCTCGTTGCCGCCGAAGCGCAGCATCGCTCCCTCGGCCTCAGAGGCGCTCTGATACCAATCCCAGCGGCGCAGGATGGCCCTGACCCGCAACAACAGCTCCCGCAGGTGAAACGGCTTCGCGAGGTAATCGTCGCCGCCGGCCTCGAGGCCGCGCACGCGGTCGGCGGGATCGCCGCGGGCGGTGAGGAAGAGCACCGGTGTGTTGTCGCCGCGCTCGCGCAGCGTGCGGCAGACCGCGAAGCCGTCGATCTCCGGCAACATGACGTCCAACAGCACCAGGCCGCAGGATTTTTCCTGCAGCCATTCGAGAGCCCGCCGCCCGTCGGTCACGGAGTCCACTTCGTAGCCCTCCGCGCGCAGATTCTCGACGACGCCGGCGGCGAGGTGCGGGTCGTCTTCCACCACGAGGATGCGGCGGGTGTGCTCTGCCGGAGTGGTGCGGGACTCGGTCATGAGTGTTCCCGGGGCGCAGGCTGCCCGGCGAGCGGCTCGACGCTGTCGGCTGCACCGGGGGCAGAGGTCTCGCGCGGCTCGCCCGCGGGCCATGTCAGCACGAAGGTCGCGCCTTGGCCGATACCCGCGCTGTGTGCGCTGACCCGGCCACCCGTCAGGTGCATCAGGCGGCGCACGATGTAGAGGCCGAGTCCGGTGCCGAAATGGCTGCCGCCGCCGCCCGGGTGCAGGCGTGTGAATTTCTGGAAGAGCCGTGTCGCATCGGTCGTGCGGAAGCCGACACCGCTGTCCCGCACGGCGAGCTCGACTTCACTGCCGGCGCGCCGGCCGGTGAAGCCGATGCTGCCGCCGCCGACCGGCGTGACGGCCGCGAGCGCGTTCTCGAGGAGATTGCGCAGAATGACATCGAGCGCCAGCGGGTCGGCCATCACCTGCAGCCCGCGCTCGATCTCGGCACTGATGGTGATGCGGTCCTTGGCGGCGCGCTCCTCGAAGCCCGCGACCATCCGCGCGACGGCGCCGCCGAGGTCCACCGGCTCGCTGCGCAGATCGATCCGGCCGCCATCCAACCGCATGCTCTCCAGGATTTGCGTCACCATGCCCTCCATGCGCGCGAGGTCCGAGAGCATGCGCTCGATGAGTGCGTGCGAATGCTCCGGTGACAACGGCCGCATCGCCATGGTCTCGAGCGACAGCTGCAGGCTTGCGAGCGGCGTCTTGAATTGATGCGACACCAGCGCCAGGAAGTTCTCGTGCTCCTGGATCACCCGCGCCTCCGCGCGCAACGCCCGGGCGATCACCGCGATGCAGACCGCCAGGGCGATGATGAAGAACGATCCCTCCCAGGCATACTGCGCGATGTGTCGACGCTCTTCGGCGAGGAGCTGCCGGTCGACATCGGGGGAGAGCACGGCGTGCCGGCTGCCTTCCACGACGACATCGGGCAACAGCTCGCTGACTTGCGCGGCCGGTCGGCCGGCATCGAGCAGCGCCTGCGCGGCAACCACCTGCTGTGCGTAGACCTGGTGCATCTCCCTGACCTTGTCGACCGCGAAGCGATGCTGATCGAGCAGCCACCAGCCGACTTCCACGGTGGACACCAGCACCAGGGCGAGCGCGGTGAGCTGGAATACTCGCGGTGCCTTCATCGGGGCCGCATCACCGCAGGGTCGCGAGTACGCGGCGCAGACTCTGCGCCAGGCGCTCGAGATCCGCGGCCGTGTGGGCGAGTGAGAGGAAGCAGGCTTCGTATGCCGACGGCGGCAGGTAGATGCCCTCGGCCAGCATGGCGTGAAAGAGCGCCGCAAAGCGCTCGAGCGCCCGCGGCGAGAGCGTTGCCGCAGTGCGCGCAGCGGCGCCCTCGTGCAGCGACAGCCAGAAGAGCGAGCCCAGGCGCACGAGGTGCATCGGGAAGGGCGCCTCCTGCAATACGGGCTGCAGCAACCGCTCGAGCTGGGCGCCCAGCGCCTCGAGCCGCTGCCAGCCGTTCTCGGCCGCCAACACATCCAGCGTGGCGATGCCGCTCGCCATGGCCACGGGATTGCCGGAGAGAGTGCCCGCCTGATAAGTGTCTCCGTCGGGCGCCAGCCGCGCCATGATCCGCCCCGGTCCCGCAAAAGCGCCCACCGGCATGCCGCCGCCGATCACCTTGCCGAAGGTGGCGAGGTCCGGGACCAGACCCAACCGCTCGGCTGCGCCGCCCCGCGCGAGGCGAAAGCCCGAGATGACCTCGTCGAAAATGAGCAGCGCACCACGCTCGCGCGTCAGCGTGCGCAGACGCTCGAGGAACTCCCTGCGTTGCGGCAGCAGGCCGTGGTTGGCGGGCACGGGCTCGATGATTACCGCGGCAATCCGCTCCCCATCGCGAGCGAAGAGCGCCTCTGCGGCCGCTTCGTCATCGAGCGGCAACACCCGTGTGCAGGCGGTGAAGGCTTCCGGGACGCCCGCCGAGGAGGGGCGGCCGAAGGTTGCAAGCCCCGAGCCCGCGGCAACCAACAGATGATCCGCATGCCCGTGATAGCAGCCGGAGAACTTGACGATCAGGTCGCGGCCGGTGAACGCGCGGGCCAGGCGGATGGCGCTCATCACCGCCTCCGTGCCCGAGGACACCAACCGCACCTGCTCGATGCCCGGATAGGAGGCGACCACGCGCTCTGCCAGCTCGACTTCCGCGGGACACGGTGCGCCGAACGTCGTCCCCTGATGGCAAGCTCGTGCCACGGCCTCGACTACCGCCGGATGCGCGTGTCCGAGGATCAGCGGGCCCCAGGAGCAGACGAGATCCAGATAACTGCGGCCGTCGGCATCGGTCAGATGCGCGCCGCGCCCGCTCGTGAAGAAAAGCGGCGTGCCGCCGACCGCGCGGAACGCCCGCACCGGCGAGTTGACGCCGCCGGGAATGACCCGGCATGCGCGCTCGTAGAGCTCTGCCGAGCGGGAGGCGTGAGCCGCGTCGTTTTGGGGTGAATGACTCGTCATGGTGCCTATGGTAGTGGCTCGCCGGGGGCCGGCGCCTCGGTTGCAGCGGCGGCCGCATCCTCCGCGTCCAGGGTGCGGTGCAGGTGTGCCTCGCGGAAAAATGCCTCCATGGCTTCAGGGCTGGCGTGCACTGCGGCGGCGCGCAGCCCGGCGATGGGCAGATGCGCGAGGCGGTGCGCGAGGCGCGACGTCCAATCTCTGATCGCGCCGCGCTGGTCCCCGGTCAGGCTGCGCAATTCCGCCCCCAGCGCCCGATCGAGCTCATGTGTGGCGATGCGCTCGAAGGAGCCGCGCAGCTCCGCGAGCTGCGGCCCGATGGCGCGGGTGGCCATCTCCTCACGCAGGCGCGCCAGCCTCTCGTCGATGGCAGCCCGCACCGGCGCCAGGCGCAGCAGCTCGGTCACGCGGCGCTCCTGCACCTCCTGCACGAGCTCGCGCATCCCGATCCTCATGATGCCCGCGCCACGTGCTTCCTCGGGATCGACGTTCGGCGGCACGCCGAAATCGATGGCCAGCGGCGCCTTTACGGCCAGTAAGCGCAGTGAGCGGCCGTCGAGCACCGGCTCGCTGCCGCCGGCCGCCAGGACCAGGGCGCCAACCGCCTCAGGCTGCTGGCGGAACTGCTCGAGAGGAACCGCCCGCCCGGACACGCTTGCGGCCAGCTCGGCCGCCGGCGGCAGGGATCGGTTTACGATGAGGAGCGGCACGCCGGCGCGATGCAGTGCCAGGCCGCACCGCCGGGTCATGGGCGAGACCCCGATCAGGGCGACCACGCCGCGGCTGTTGCCCATGTGCTCGAGCACGCGCGCCGCGGCGATGTCGGCAAGAGAGGGCGCCTCGGTTGCGGTCTGCAGCCGCCGCACCCGATTGGCCATGCCGAGCGCCTCGCCGATCAGGCGGTCGAGCATGGGTCCGCTCGTGCCCGCGGCCCGGGCCGCTTCCCATGCGGCGCGCAATTGAGCGGCGATTTCCCGCTCGCCCGCTTGAGCGGAATCGAGCCCGCAGGCAAGCAGCAGGACATGCTCCAGGGCCGATTCCCCCGCCCAGGCGCGCAGCAGCCGCGAAGCCTGCCCCGACAGGGAGCGGCCTGCGGTCAGTTGCTCGAGGGCGGCCTGGCGCAGATCGCCCGCCGGCTCCTCATGCGTGGCGAAAAGGATCTCGACGCGATTGCAGGTGCCGAGATAGAGAAGCTCGGAGACGCCCAGCGCCGCTCGCAGCGCCGGAAGACGGGCCTCGAGATCGGCCTTGGGTATGGAGAGCCGCGCGACATCGTCGATACCGGCATGCCGGTACGACAGGCCCACGACGCCGATCTGGTGCATGGGCCAAGCAGACCACGGCCCCCACCCGGATGTGTCACGGAACCATCATGCTCGGCATCCGGCCGTGTGGCCGGATGCAGAGCGTGACGTCATCTACGGCCGAGCAGCAATCCCATGACGAGCAGGCCCGCCGCGAAGCCGATGCCGAGCGCCCAAGCGCTCGACTGGTACGGCTGCGCCTCGACGCTGCGCTGCAGGTCGCTCCAACGCGACTTCGCCCAACGCTGTGCCTGATCGGCGCGTTCACGCGCTGCACCCGCAGCCTTCGCGGCCGTGTCGCTTGCCGTATCCGCCATGCGCTCTGTCTGGCGCGTGGCCTCGCTCGAGATATTGTCGCCGTTCGTGGCAGTGAAGCTCGGATTCATTGTGCAAACCTCCTAGTGCGATCTGGGTATTGACTGCGAGCCGTCTGCAGCGGCTATGGCGGCCGGCCTACCGCCGTGTTCGAATAAGCGGCCTTCGGCTCAATCACTTGCTGTTCCCGTCAACGGCAGCCCCTGCGGAAAGTTCCGGCGCGCGTCGCGGGCGCTGGCTCGGCTTTTCCTGAATTCGATTTCAGGAAGCTGACAGACATTCGTCAGGTTGGGCCGCTAGCCTCTCCTGCGCCCGGTCCTGCGAGGCCGAAGATTTCATCGAGGGTGCAGTGAAGACGTTGCAAATGAGACTCGTACGTGCAGGTGTGCTGGCCGCATTGGCCGCCGCGCCGTTCGTCGCCCGTCACGCGCTGGCAGACACCGCTCCTCCAGTCATCGGGCAGGGCAGCTACGGCCAGCAGTTGGTCACGCAGCTCATGGCTGCGCATCCGGATGCCACGTCGATGGCGCTCTACATCACGCTGCCGGGTGCGGGCGGGCCCGAGGCGATTGCCGCCAGCGACGGCCGCACCGGCAACCCGCCGCCCGCCGCAGCGGCGCGGGCGCTGACGAGCTGGAAGCCGAGCTTCAGCTACGACAAATCCTCCGCTCAGCTCGATGCCGCCCTGCCGATGCTCGACATGTCGCGCAAGAAGGCAGGCGTCATGACTCTGACCCTGCGCGGCAAGAGCCGCGGCTCTCTGCAGAGGGAGGCGCTCGCCGTCCGCAACCAGCTTGCGCGCGAAATGTCCTACGCGGCGAATCTCACGCAGCAGGCGGTCGATGATCCCAACATTCCGCTCGACTCCTATGCCCAGCGCATCGTCGAGGAGGAGCTGGCCAGGCACCGCGACGTGATGATACTGGCGATCCATGCCACGACACCGAAGAACGCCGATCCGGAAATCCTGGCATCGAACATCGGCCGCATCGGCAAGAAGGCCGACGATGACGACATGCGCGTAGTGCGCGACGGCAAGACCAACCTCGAGGTCAACAAGGACCTGATGCGCTACGAGGTCGAGCTGCCGTTGAACGATGCGTCCGGGCAGCGCATCGGCGCCCTGGGCGTCGTGTTCCCGCTGACCGCGCACACCGATCAGAAGGCACGCCACGCGGAGGCGATCCGCATCCGCAACGAGATCGCGCGCGAGATCCCGTCGCCGGCAAGGCTCGTGGCGCCCGCGACCTGACCAGCCCGCCCACTCAACGCAAGAGGGAAGCAGCAAGATGAATTTCCGGCGATTCCTGATCCTTTCGAGTCTCGCGCTGGCGGGTGCCGTTTCCGCGGCCGCGGCGCTTGCGGCTCCGTCCGCTCAACCGCTCGTCCCGCTCGGCCGCACCAACCTGCCGGGTTATGATGGCGACTTCGACCACCTCTTCGCCGACATGGGCCAGAACAAGCTTTTCGTCGCGGCCGAGGACCACGGCACCGTCGAGGTGTTCGATCTCGCGACCCTGAAGCATTTGAAGACGCTGAAGACCTTCAAGACGCCGCACGCGTTCTTCCTCGTCCCCGGGACGCACCGACTGATCATCACCGACGACAGCGGCCCGAGAATCATGGACGACCGCAACTACCGGATCCTGGGGCGCATCGATGTCGCCCCGGGCGCCGACACGGAATATTACGACCCGTCGACGAAACATCTCTATATCGTCACGGGCGGCGGCGACGTCGATCTGAAGAGCTGCTGGCTGAACGAGATCGACCCCTGGAGCGGCAAGGTGCTGCGCCAGCTGAAGTTCGACTCGGACCACGTGGAGGCGATGCAGGCCGAGCAGCACGGCGGGCGCATCTTCATCAACATCGCGGACAAGGACGAGGTCGACGTCGTCGACAAGAAGTCGCTGACGGTCATCGGCCACTGGCCCATCACGGGCGCCACGGTCAATCTCGCAATGGCGCTCGATGAGCCCAACCAGCGCCTCTTCGTCGTGACCCGCAAGCCGACCAGGATGTTCGCGCTCGACACGCACGACGGGAATACGGTGGCTACGGTCGACGTGCCCGACGTCAACGACGGTATCGCCTTCGACGCCGCGCGCAAGCGAATCTACGTTCCCGGCGCGGTCGGCCGGATCGGCGTGTATCAGGAGCTCGATCCGGATCACTACCGCGAGATCGCCCGCGTGCCCTCGGCGCCCGGCGGCAAGTCGGATCTGCTCGTGCCGGCGCTGAACGAGTTCTTCGTCGCCGTCTCGCCGCAGTACAACAAACCTCCCGCAGGTGGCGTGCTGCGCTACAAAGTAGAGCCCGCGACGGCGAAACTGGCCAGCAAGTGATTCCGGCCGGCGCCTGATCCCAATTGATTATGGGCGAGCCGGTGCCTTTTCAGCGAGGACACTTAACGTGTCCTCGCTCCGGCGAGCGCCCGCGCACGGATGCGCGAGCCGGAGGGCCTGACGCCATGGATGGCCAGTGGCACTGCCCAATCTTGCTGACCATCGAAAGGGGATGTCCTTGTCCGTCCGATTTCTTCGTGCCGCCCGGCACATGTTTTCACGGGCCGCTTGGGCCAGCACCCTCGCCGTGACTCTCGGGCTACCGATGTCCGCCATGGCGGCGCCGCAGGTCCCGGTAGATCCCTCGCTGCCCGACTACGTGCCGCAGCAGAAGGTCGCAGGCGGCGTAGTCGGCTATTCCGGGATGGACACCGTCGAGCAAATGATGGCGGCGTGGAACGCCGCTTTCCGCAGGTTCCAGCCCAACGCCCGCTTCTCGGTCGTCCAGAAGGACGGCCTCGCTCCCGAGGATCGCATCGCCCTCGGCTCCGACACGATGGAGGTGTTCCACCCCACCGATCTCGCCTACGAGAACGCCTACGGCTACGAGCCCTTCCGCGTAAGGGTGTGCGCCGCAGCGTACATCCTCAAGAGCCACGTCTCCGCAATCGGCGTCTACGTCAACAAAAGCAACCCCCTGACCTCCATCTCCCTGCGCAAACTCGACGCCGTCTTCTCCTCCGAGCGCCGCCGCGGCTTTCCCGCCGACATCGCCACCTGGGGCCAGCTGGGCCTGACCGGCGCGTGGGCCGACAGGCCCATTCATCTATACGGCTTCTATTGGCGTGATGACGTCACTGACTATTTCAGGAGGCTGGTGATGCTCGACGCCCCCTTCAAACCCTCCTACGAGGTCCCCGGCGGCGACATGACCCGCAACACCCCCAAAGTTGCCGCCGCCATCATGTCCGCCCTGGCGCAGGATCCAGACGGCATCTCCTTCGGCAACGCCTCCTACATGACGAATCGGGTGAAGCCGTTGGGCTTGTCCGTGAACGGCGTTCAAAGCCAGTTCACCCTGAGCGATATCGCGAGCGGCCGCTATCCCCTGCAGCGCTACCTCTACATCTACGTCAACCGCAGCCCTGGCCGCCCCCTCGATCCGCTACTGAAGGAGTTCCTGCGCTTCGTGCTCAGCCGCGAGGGCCAGGCCCTGGTGAGCAAGGATCAGTACCTGCCCCTCCCGCCCATCGTGGACGCCGAGGAGCTGCGCAAGCTGGATTGAGATTGAGCTTCACCGTTTGACGTACAGATCGACACTCCACAGCTCCCGTCCCGTGGAATTCGAGGTCGGCGGCGGAATCGTGATCTCGCCTCCGCCGAGGACCCCTTCGTAGCGGCCGGTCCCGCCCGTGACGATGAGATTGTACGATGCGGTACCGTCCGCCAGGCATACGCTGCCGACTCCGCGCATGCCGATCGTGCCGTCCCGCAGCGTAACGGTGCCCTGCGTCTCGATCGGGATGCACGTCGGTGTGCTGGGATTGAACAGGCTGACGTTGAGGAATGCGATCCGCGAGACTGTGAGCGGACCGAGCTCCGTGTAGGGCGCGGTGAGCGTCACGTCGATACATGTATCGCCGACCGGGACGGTGGACGCGCAAGGCGCGCCGAACTGGAAGCTCTGGCTGAAATTCACTTCCAGATGGATCGGGGCGATGGCGGTGCGCTCCGGCTCGGCATCCTGTCCGAGTGCCGGTGAGACGCCGGCGAGCACCGAGCAAGCCGCGCCCAGCAGCAGCGCTCCCGCGGACGACATTCCACTTCTCGAGATCATGGTTAAACTCCCGCTGAATTGAGGTGCGATTTCAAGGCCAGGCCGCATCGGCCTCAGGGCCGGCCGGCGGCATCCATGCAGAGACACCGTAAGCGCTGAACGGATCTCGCGGGCAAAGTTTGCGATGACCGGCCGGAAAGGTACGACGACCATCCGGGGTCGTCAGGTGAGTTGCGTTAGGCTTGAGGCATGTCGGCGGGAGCGATTCTCGATGCACGATGAGGTACCCGTGGCGGTACCACCGCCAGCCGCGGCATGGAGTCTTCGCCGCCGCGTCGCCGTGCTGGCGGGCCTCTGGTGCTATTTCGCCGCCCAATTGGCAGTCAACAACTACGTCTACGCCCGCATGGTGGGCCGCGCGATCGGTTGGATGGAGGCGCTGCGCTTTCCGATCATCAACTATGTGCTCTGGACGCTGTTGACTCCGTTCATCCTCCTTTTCTGTCAATGGATCCGGAGGAGGCGATGGCCACTCGCACCATGGCTGGTGGCGCACGCGGCGTTCGGCGTGCTGGTGCTGCTGATCAATGCCGCGGCATGGGTGCCATTCACGCAACGCGCGGGCGACTTCGCCCACGTGCCGCCCCTGTCCTGGCGATTCGTCGATCTGCTGTTCTGGCAAAGCGTGGCGTGGAACTTCTGGATGTACTGGGCCATCGTCGGCATTTCCAACGGGCTCGACTACTACTTCGGCGCCCGGCGCGCCAACCTCAAGGCCGCACAGCTCGAGGCTCAACTGGCCCGCGCCGAGTTGGAGGGCCTGCAGGCGCAGCTGCATCCTCACTTTCTGTTCAACACTCTCAACCTGGTGTCTTCGCTGATCGAGACCGACCGCGACATGGCGGACGACGTCATCGGCGACCTCGGAGCGTTGCTGCGCATCTCGTTGGAGAGCGGCGCCGCGCAGGAGACCACGCTCGCCGAGGAGCTCGCGGTCCTCGACATCTATCTGCGGATTCAGCGGCTGCGATTCGACGACAGGCTCACGATCAGGCGGGAAATCGCTCGCGACACCTTGCAGCTGCCGGTGCCGCGCCTCATTCTGCAGCCTCTGGTCGAGAACGCATTTCGGCACGGACTGTCGAAGCGCGCCGGTCCCGGGAATCTCCTGATCGCTTCGGAGCGGCAGGACGACATGCTCGTCCTGCAGGTCGCGGACAACGGCCCCGGGGATCCGGGCGGTGGCGGCAACGCCAAAGGCATCGGGCTGCGAAACGCGCGGGCTCGTCTCGAGAGGCTCTACGGCGTCCGATCCGGCCTCTTCGTCCAGAGCTCGCCCGCGGGCTTTTGCGTGCGGGTCCAGCTTCCCATCCGGGTGCCGGGGTCCGGTGCGGGCCCATGAGTCAGAATATTCCAGTGTTGGTCGTGGATGACGAGCCCGCCGCGCGCCGGCGCGTGCGCTCTCTCCTCAGAGCCGATCCTGACTTCGCGATCGTCGGCGAGGCGAGCGACGGCTTCCAGGCCGCGAAGATGATCGCCGAGCTCAACCCGAGTGTCGTGTTCCTGGATGTGCAGATTCCCGGCGCCGATGGTTTCGCGGTGCTCAAAACGCTGGTGGACCCGAAGCAGCTTCCCGTCATCGTCTTCGTCACCGCCTATCGGGAGTATGCTCTGCCGGCTTTCGAAGCGCGCGCATTCGACTACATCCTGAAGCCTTTCAAGCGCGGCCGATTCTTCGACGTGCTGTCGCGAACGAAGGCTCACCTGCGTACCAGCGGCGCCTCCGCGGGAGCGCGCGACGGTTACCCGGCCCGGCAGCAGGATTCCGAGCTGCTGGTGATCAAGGCGAAGACGCGCCTCCTGTTCCTGCGCGCGAGCGAGCTGCGCTGGGTGGAGGCGCAGGGAGACTACGCGCGCCTGCACTTCAAGGGCGCATCCCACGTGACGCGAGCCACCATGCGCGGGCTGCAGTATCGCCTCGACCCTGCGCAATTCATCCGCATTCACCGCTCCACCATCGTGAATATCGCCGAGATCGGCGAGATCCAACCCCTGTTCAACGGCGAATACTGCGTCATTCTCCGCGACAGGACGCAACTGACGCTGAGTCGTCGCTACCGGGCGTCCCTGGACGGAATCCTGCGCAGCCAGCAACGCCGGCTGCCCAGATGCTAAAGCCGGATGAGCCCGCGCTTGTGCGCCACCGCCACGGCTTCCGTGCGGCTGATGGCATCGAGCTTGGTAAGTATGGATTTCACGTGCGTCTTGGCCGTTCCCTCGGTGATCGACAGCCGCCGCGCGATGTCTTTATTGCTTCTTCCCTGCGCGACCAGCTCCAGTACATCCAACTCCCTCTGCGTCAGACTCGGCTTGCCCATCCTCTGCAACGCCTTCGCCGCCACCGACGATGAGGTATAGGGCCGATCCTCGCTCACCGCCCGGATCGCCGACAGGATCTCCTGCCGCGGCGCATCCTTCAGCAGATATCCCTTCGCCCCCTGGCTCAAGCACTGGAAGATGTCCTCATCCCCGTCATACGTGGTCATGATGAGGAGCCGGGCCTTGGGGTTGATTTCCAGCACCCGCTGCACCACCGCCACGCCATCCCTCTTCGGCATCCTCAGGTCCAGCACCATCACATCCGGCTGATGCTGCTCATAGAGCGCAATCGCCTCATCCCCATCGCCGGCCTCCGCAACCACTTCCATGTCCGCCTGCTGGTTCACCATCGCCGCCAGCCCATCTCTGACCACCGGGTGATCGTCCGCGAGGATCACGCGGATCTTCTTCTTCGTCAGCACCGCGACCATCATGCTGCCGCCTTGCGTTTCGGCAGCCGCACGCTGACCCGCGTGCCGGCGCCAGGCTGGCTCTCGATCTGCCACTCACCGCCGATCGCGCTGGCCCGCTGCCGCATGCTCGTCAGCCCGAACCCCTCGCGCGCATACCACTCCGGACGCTGCTCCATGCCGCGGCCGTCGTCTTCCACGGCCAGCTCCCAATGCGCCGCCTCATCCGTCATCGTGATGCGGATCAGGTTCGGCCGTGCGTGCCGCACCGCGTTGCTCACCGCCTCCTGCGCGATGCGCAGCAGTTCGTGCTCATGCTCGGGCTTGAGTCCGGTCGTGATGCCACCGCCCTCGAAGGTACAGGTCACGCCGCCCGGCACCGTCGACCGCTCGGCCAGCTGGCGCAGCGCGATCTCCAGCCCCGCGCGCCGTGTCTGATCGAGCCTCAGCGCCATCACGGAGCGCCGCGCCTCGGCGAGTCCTTCGCGCGCGAGGTCACGAATCCGCGTGTGTGTCAGTGCCAGCCCGGAGTTCTTTTTCTTGCAGGGCGGGAATTCCTCCACCGCGCCGAGCTGCATCAGAATCCCGGTGAAGGCCTGCGCCAGTCCGTCGTGGATCTCCTGCCCGATGCGCGCACGTTCGACCAGCACCGCCGCCTCTTTCGCCTGATAGGCGAGACGCGTGAGCTGGACGGCGAGCGTGGCCTGCTGGGCCAGTGCCACCAGCAGCTCGCTGCGCTGCACGTCGGCCGCATTGCGGCGGAAGCGCAGGATGAGGAACCCGACATTGCGCGAGCCGAACACGAGCGGATAGACCACAGTGCCGGCGTAGCCCTCCTGCCGGTGGAAGGCGAGCATGCCCGGCCAGAACTCCTCCGACTGCTGCTCGACATCGAGGTACATGGGCTCGGTCGGCTTGGTGAAGCGATCGCCGAACGAAGAGCCGTTGATCGGCACGCTGATGGGGTAAGGAGGCTCTTCGATGCGTCCATCCCTGACGTGCGCCGCGATCCGCCATTGCTGCAGGCTGTCTTTGGAGACGACCACCGCGCCCGATGCTGCATCGAACTGGCGGGTCGCTTCCAACAACACATGTCCCAGGAAACTGTGCAGGTCCGGCTCGCTCGCCAGACGCTCGAGGTTGCCGCGGATGACGGCGTTGGCTTTCGCAAGCTCCGCGACGCGCTCCTCGGCAGCGCGCTCACGCTCCCGTCTCATATCGTCGATGAGGCGCTGTCGGTGCAGAGCCGCGCCGATAACACCCGCGGCGTTTTCGAGCGCGGCAAGCTCCGCAGAGTCGATTGCGCGGCGCTGGCGCGTGTTGTCGAAGCCCACGACACCGATGAACTCGCCGGCCACGAAGATCGGTACGATGGCCTTGGTCTTGGTGCCGATGCCTTCGAATCCCGCGACCCCGGCGACTCCCCCGCCGCATGCGACAGTGTCGCTCTTGTTGAGGCAGACGCTGCGTCCGGCGCGCAGCTCCGCAGAGACTGCGGAGAACTGACGCTCATCACACATACAAACCGTGGGGTCGTCGATGTGGGGAGGAACGCCTTCGGCGGTCCACTCGCTCACCACGACCAGCAGGGGCTCGCCTTCCGGTCCGCGCCGGGCCAGCATGACGTTGACGCGATCCACGTGAGCCGCCTCGCCCATGAGGCGCAGGACCTCCGGGATGGTGCCCCGCACGTCGGGGGCCTCCAGGAGCATCCGGCTCGCCTTAGCGGAGGCCACGAGCAGCGCCTCCCGCCGCCGCAGGGACTCGTTGATCTGGCTCAGCTCCTCCGTACAGGGGCGAGGCGCTGTCAGGGTATCCAGGCGGGCAAGGGCCGAATCGGCCACCGAAACGCTCATGCGACATACTCGCTATCGTGAAATCGAGGCGTCAGTGTACCTCGGCAGGGGGGCGGTCTCCCAACCACCACCCAGCGCTTTGTAAACGGCAATCAGGCTGGTGGCCGCGTCCGTGCGGCTCTGGGCGAGGGCATCCTCGGTCTGAAGCTCCGTGCGCTCGGCATCGAGCACCGAGAGGAAGTCCACCATGCCGCCCTTGTAGCGGATTTCGGCAAGCTTGGCCGCCGTGGCGCTGGCGCGCGCCGCATCCTGCGCGTGCCGCAGCTGATCGCGGTCCCTGGCATGCGTCACCAGCGCGTCTTCGGTCTCCTCGAGTGCGGTCAGCACAGTCTCGTGGTACTGGTCCAGGGCGACCACGGCTCCGGCCCGCGCACCGGCAATCTGTGCCCGTACCCGGCCGAGATCGAAGGCCGCCCAGGTGATGCCGGGCCCGATTATGTAGTCCCGCGACGCGCTGGAGCCCAAGCCGGCCGGCTCGGCCGCGGCGTAGCCAAAGCTGCCCGTGAACGTCACTTTGGGGAACAGATTCGATACGGCCACTCCCACGAGAGCCGTGGAGGCCGCGAGGTTGCGCTCTGCCGCACGAATATCGGCACGGCGGCGCAGCAGGTCCTCGGGCGTGCCAACCGGCACGATGGAGGGCAGCGGCGGCAGATCATGCGGAGCGCTCAGGACGCCGGTGAGTGCGTCGGGGTCGCGGCCCGTCAGCACGCTCAGGCGGTGAATGGAGCTGGAGACCGCCGCTTCGAGCGGTCCGATCGTGGACAGCGTGGTGCTGAGCTGCAATTGGGCGCGTGCTACATCGAGATCCGTGCCGCTGCCGGCCTGGAGCTCCGCCTGCGCCAGCGCCAGCACCTGCCGTTGGTTCTTGACGTTGGCCCGCGCAACGGCGAGCTGGGTCTGCTCGCCGCGCAGCTCGAAGTAGTTTCGGGCGACTTCCGCGATGACGGATACCTGCGCATCATGCAGATTGGCCACTTCGCCTTGCAGCTCGGCATTGCGTGCCTGGATCCCGCGGCGCACGCCACCGAAGAAGTCGAGCTCCCAGGTGGCATCGAAGTTGGCGTTGTAGAGCTTCGTGGTGTACGGGCCGCCGAACGGGTTCTCCACGCCGGCAGTGCGCTGTTTGGTGTAGCCGCCTGAAGCGGTCACGGTCGGAGCGAGGTCGAACAGCGACTCGTTGCGCTGCGCGCGCGCCTGCACCAGGCGGCCGAGCGCTATGCGCAGATCGTAGTTCGCCGTCAGCGCATCGCTCACCATATTGTTGAGTACAGGATCGTCGAACTGCTTCCAGAACTCCGTCTGCGTAGGTGCGTGCGAGTAGATGTCGCCGGATGCCGGCGATTCCTCCGTTGCCTCTTGCGTCGCGCCGGTCGCCGGGAACTGCTTCGCCACCCGGGTCGTTGGGCGGTGGTAGTTGGGGCCGACGGCGCAGGCAGACAGCGCCGCAGTGAGAAGAAAGATGATGATGGATTTACGCATGGGAAGTTCCCGCGGAAAGCTGGCCACCCGAGACTGACGCCGAGGTTTCTGCGCCGCGAGCGGTCTTTCTTCGGATGAGTACATAGAACACCGGCGTCAGAAGCAGGCCGAAGAAAGTGACGCCGAGCATGCCTGAGAACACCACCGTGCCGAGCGCATGGCGGATCTCGGCTCCGGCGCCGCTCGCCAGCATCAACGGCACGACCCCCATGATGAAGGCGAAGGAAGTCATCAGGATCGGCCGCAGACGCAGGCGAGCGGCTTGCAGGACCGCCGAGACCGCGTCATGCCCCTGCTCGTCCTGCAGATGCTTGGCGAACTCGACGATCAGGATCGCGTTCTTGCATGCGAGCCCGACCAGCACGACCAGTCCCACCTGCGTGAAGATGTTGTTGTTGCCGTGGTCCAGGAAGACTCCGGTGATGGCGGCAAGCAGGCACATCGGCACGATCAGAATGATCGCGAGCGGCAGCGTCAGGCTTTCGTACTGTGCAGCCAGCACGAGGAACACGAACAGCACGCAGAGCGGGAAGACGATCAGGCTGGTGTTGCCGGAGATGATCTGCTGGTAGGAGAGGTCGGTCCACTCGAAGGACATGCCCCGCGGCAGTGTCGACTTCAGGATCTGGGTCATCGCAGCCTGCGCCTCGCCGGAGCTGAAGCCCGGGGCGGGACCGCCGTTGATATCGGCGGCGGTGTAGGCGTTGTAGCGCTGCACGATGTCGGGTCCGTAGGTCGGTGTGACGGTGAGGAATGACCCGAGCGGGATCATCTGCCCCTGGTCGTTGCGGACCTGAAGGTTGGAGATGTCCTCGATGCGCGAGCGGAACGGCGCATCGGCCTGCGCCAGGACCTCATACGTCCGCCCGAAGGCGTTGAAGTCGTTGACGTACACCGATCCCAGGTAAACCTGCAACGTCTGGAAGACATCGTCCAGATTGACGTGGTCCTGCATGACCTTGACACGATCCACGTTGACGTTGAGCTGCGGCACGTTCACCTGATAACTGCTGAACAGCCCGGCGAGAGCGGGATTCTGGTAGCCCTCCTTCAGGACGTTCTGCGTCGCTTCGTACAGTGCCTTGGGGCCGGCCTCGCCACGATCCTCGATCTGCAGCTTGAAGCCGCCCAGCGTACCGAGGCCCATGACAGGCGGCGCCGGGAACACCACGATCATGCCGTCCTGAATGCTCGACAGCTTTTGATTGAGGGCGGCGGCGATGGCATCGGCCGAGAGGCCCTTGGATTTGCGCTCGTCGAAGGGCTTGAGCCCGAAGAACACCAGCCCGGCGCTCGAGCTCGGCACGAAGCCATTGACCGACATGCCCGCAAACTGCACGGCATGCTCGACGCCCGGCTGGTGCATCCCGATATCGCCGATCTCCTTGACGACCTGCGAGGTCCGATCGAGCGACGCCGCCGGCGGCAGCTGCGCGATTGCGACCAGGTATTGCTTGTCCTGCCCGGGAATGAATCCGTGCGGGACGGCGACAAAGCCGAGGTAGGCGAGGCCGATCAGGCCCGCGTAGACGACGAGCGCGATTCCGATGCGGCGGACCATGCCGACAACGGTGGTCTGATAGGCATTGCCGAGAGCCGTGAACCCGCTGTTGAACCGGCGGAAGAAGCGCCCGAGGACGCGATCCATCATGCGCGACAGCCGGTCGGGTGTGGCGCCATGGGGCTTGAGCAGCACGGCCGCCAATGCCGGAGATAACGTCAGCGAGTTGAAGGCCGAGATCACGGTGGAGATGGCGATCGTCAGCGCGAACTGGCGGTAGAACTCACCCGTCAGGCCGCTGACGAATGCAACGGGGACGAACACCGCGCACAGCACCAGTGTGATCGCGATGATCGGCCGGCTGACCTCGCTCATGGCGGACTTGGCCGCCTCGCGCGGCGACTGTCCGCTTTCGATGTGACGCTCGACGTTCTCGACAACCACGATGGCGTCGTCGACGACGATGCCTATGGCCAGCACGAGGCCGAAGAGCGACAGGGTATTGATGGAAAACCCGAATGCGAGCAGTACCGCCATGGTGCCAATGATCGACACCGGTACGGCGATAAGGGGGATCACGGACGCACGCCAGGTCTGCAGGAAAAGGATGACTACCAGCACGACCAGCAGCACCGCCTCGAGCAGTGTGTGTATCACCGCGTCGATCGATTGACGTACGAACACCGTCGGGTCGTACACGATCGTGTAGGCCATGCCCTGCGGGAAGTCCTTGGAGAGCTGCGCCATCGTGGCGCGCACTTCCTGGGACAGGTCCAGGGCGTTGGACCCCGGCGCCTGGAAGACCGGGATCGCCACGGCGTCCTGGTTGTCCAGATAACTGTTGATGCCGTACGACTGGGCGCCCATGTCCACTCTGGCGACATCCCCGAGGCGCACGACCTGGCCGCTACCGCCGGTCTTCAGCACGATGTTGCGGAACTGGTCGGGCGTCGTGAGGCGTCCCATTGCGTTCAGGGCGAGCTGGAAATCGGCGGTCGGAGCCGGCGGGCCGCCGATCTGGCCGGCGGCTACCTGGATGTTCTGCGCGCGGATGGCGCCGATCACGTCACCGGCGGTGAGATTGAGCGCCGCGAGCTTCTGCGGATCGAGCCAGACCCGCATGGCGTAGTCGCCGCCCCCGAACAGCTGCACGTCGCCCATCCCCGGCAGGCGTGCCAGGACGTCGCGGATGTTGCGGACCGCGTAGTTGCGCAGGTACAGCGTGTCGAAGCGGTGGTCGGGCGAATAGACGTGCACCACCATCGTCAGGTTCGGTGAGCTCTTGGTCGTGGTGACGCCGAGATTGCGCACCTCATCGGGCAGTCGCGGCAGCACCTGCTGGACACGGTTCTGCACGAGCGTCTGCGCGCGGTCGATGTCCGTCCCGATCCGGAAGGTGATGGTCAGCGCCAACGAGCCGTCCATGGTTGATGTCGAGGACATGTAGAGCATGTTCTCGACGCCGACGATCGACTGCTCGAGCGGCGCGGCCACCGTGTTCGCCACGACCTTCGGGTTGGCGCCCGGGAAGGTGGCGCGCACGACCACGGAAGGCGGCACCACCTCCGGATACTCGCTGATCGGCAGCTGCGTCAGCGCTATCGCGCCCGCGATGAAGATGAAAGTCGACAGCACCGCCGCGAAGATCGGGCGGTCGATGAAGAAGTGCGAAAGTTTCACCGATTCTCCCTGGCGGAAGACCCGCCGTTGGTCGACTCCGTACCGTTGGCCGACTCCGTGTCGCCGGTCGATGCCGTGTCATGAGTCGCGTTCTGGGCTACCATCGTGCCGTCGGCGTTACGACGCTCGCCCATGGCGATAAGCTGCGGGTTGACCTGCATGCCCGGGCGCACACGCATGAGACCGTTGACGACGATGGTGTCACCAGGCTTGAGTCCGGAGCGCACCACGCGCAGCCCGTCGACCAGAGGTCCGAGCTCGACTGGGCGGTACTCCACCTTGTGGTCCGGGCCCAGGAGGAGGACGTAGCGCATGGTCTGATCGGTGCCGATCGCGCTGTCATTGATCAGCACGGCCGGATAGTGGTCGTTGCCGATCAGCTTGACGCGGGCGAAGAGGCCCGGGACGAAGTGGCCATCTGTGTTGGTGAGCAGCGCCCGGGCGTAAATGGTGCCGGTCTCTGCGTTGAGGGAGTTGTCCATGAAGACGAGGCGCCCCTCGTGGGGATAGCCGTTCTCGTCCGCCAGGCCGACATAAACCGCATTCCCCAGCGAGTTGGTGGGCGCGTCCTTGCGCCCATCGTTACCCGCGTACTTCTCGAACGTCAGGTAAGCCTGCTCGTCGGCGTTGAACTCCACGTAGATCGGATTCAGCGATACGATCGTAGTCAGCAGTGTCTGGCCGTTCGTAACCAGGTTGCCGTTGGTTACGATCGCGCGGCTGACACGGCCAGTGATCGGGGCAATCACGCGCGTGAACGTGAGGTTGAGGGCGGCCGAGTCGACCGCCGCCTTTGCCGCTTCCACCGTCGCTGCGGACTGGCGGGCATTGGCGGTTCGGGTGTCGAACTCGTCCTTCGATATTGCGTGCGCTGCAAAGAGACTCACGGCGCGGGTCTGCTCGGCCTTGGCCAGCGCGGCCTGGGCGCGTGCCTGGTCGAGATCCGCCTCCGCGCGCTGATAGTCGGCCTGATAGGGACGAGGATCGATGACGAACAGCACCTGGCCCTTGTGGACCACCGTGCCGTCGACGAAGTTGATGGATGAAATGTACCCGGACACGCGCGGACGCACGTCGACATGGTCGACGGCGCTGAAGCGGCCGCTGAACGTCTCGGAATCGGTGACGGTCCGCGAGATGACACGCGCCACAGTGACCTGGGGCGCCGGCGGCGGTACCGCGGCGTGCTGGGCTGCCGCATCGCGCGCGCAGCCGGACACCGTCAGAGCGGCCACTACTGCCGCGGCGGCGAGCGAAACGAAAGCGATGGATCGATTGCGCACGATGAGGCTCCCCATTTGTGTTCCCTGGCTAGACGTAGCAACCCTTCACGGTTCGACGACGTCGGGCGACAATTCTTGTGTTGACAAGCCGTTTGCGGAATGACCCGCGCGGAGGGGGTGCGCGGTGTCCGGCGGCGGGTGGGGGCCTCTCTCTTAGTAGGTAGAGATGGCAGGTCAAGTCGCGCGCGGCCTGCGCCGCGCGCCTGGATGGTCCCGGGTATCGCTACCCCGACCTACATGGTCGCGGAATGCACTCCGCCGACCAGCGGTGGGGGCTGGATGCCGGGCCTTCGGATCTCCTGTCGCAGCGTGGGACGCCGTCTGCGCTGTGGCAGCTCCGGCGAAACCCATCTTCCCGTCTCGATGCTTCTGTTCAGGGCTGCGATTACGCGGACGTCGGCGATGCCTTCCTCACCTGACGGTTCCGGCTCGGCGTCGCGGAGGATGCAGTCGGAGAAATATAGGAGCTCCGGCGCGAACTGGTCACTCTTCTCATAGCGCTTCTCGCGGTTGCGCTTACCCAGGCGCAGCACGTACTCGACACCCTGGGCATATTCATATGCTGGATCGACAGTGATGCTGCCCTTGCTGCCCACGATCTCGTAAGCCGAGCGATCCGCCCCCCCGAAGCTGCAGGTGAACGATGCGATCCGCTCCTGCGGGAATTTCATGACCACCGCCACCGTCTCCGGGATCTCCTTGAAGCGCTGATCGCGTCGTGTGACCGCCGTGGCCAGCACCTCCGTCGGCTCCGCTGCGAACACCGCTCGGGCGGCGTTGATGCAGTAGATGCCTATGTCATAGAGGGGACCGCCACCGAGCTTGCGGCTGCTGCGGAAATTCTCCGGCGCCACCTGCATGGAGAAATTGGAGCTGAAGAAGCGCAGGTCCCCCAGCGTCCCCGAATGCGCCATCTCCGCGGCTTCCAGATTGCCGCGCTCGAAATGGAGCCGATAAGCGATCATCAGCTTGACGGCGTTCTCCCGCGTCACCTCGATCATGCGCTGGCAGTCAGCCGAAGTGACCGCCATCGGCTTCTCGCACAGCACGTGCAAGCCCGCACGTGCCGCGCGTTCCGTGTACTCACGGTGCATCGAATTCGGCAGCGTGATGTAAACCGCGTCGACTTCGCCGCTTTCGAAGAGCTCATCAGCGTCGTCGTAGCTGCAGACGTGGCGGATGCCGTAGCGCCGGGAGAGCTTTCTGAGTTTTTCCGGATCGTCGGAGACCAGGGCCGCAAGCGTGCTGTTTTGCCGCGCCTGGGCGAACGCGGGCAGGATCGCGACCTGCGCGATGTGGCCCAGGCCGATGACCGCATATCGGATCTTTTTGGCAGATGCGATGCTATCGGTCGCGCGACGAGCATTGGCCTTGCCGCGGCCTCTGCGGGTAGCCCCAGCATCGGCAATCTCATCGTTGGCCGCGACCAGGGGGAGGGGAACGGCGCGTTCTGCTCTGCCGACCCGGCGTCTGGGAGCACTGGAGCGGCCTTCGGCGGCCGCCTTGCGGGTCGGGGCAGTGCGGGGAGTGGAGGTTCGGGTAGCCATGCCCCGGCCCGAAGCAAGCACAGTGCCGGATCGAGCTCCGCCACCGTCCGCCCAACCTGGGGAATACGGTCCCGAATCAAAGGCTTAGGCTGGAGATTGCTTGACGGCCGGCAGCGAGACCGGTCTAATACGCGGCCCTCCCCGCCCGGCGGCCAGGTAGCTCAGTTGGTAGAGCAGCGGACTGAAAATCCGCGTGTCGGTGGTTCGATTCCGCCCCTGGCCACCACCAAACAAAATCAACGAGTTAGGTCGATTTTGCTCCACCCGCTATTTCGGGCGCCAAATTTGGCGCCTACTCGGTGTTCAACAAAATCATAGGCTTGCGTTCTCGCAGACATACGGACCAGAAATCCGCATGTCGGGCGGCCGACGCGCTCTTCGAGTGCTTTCAACAAGTTTGTAAGCGTCCGCTGCTGGCCGTCTTGACGGGCTCTCGCTCAGGCGGCGGACTTGATGGAGTCTGCGGAGGCGGCGATCAGGTTCCAGGGTAGGAGTTCGTCGATCCG
>Ga0134125_10000176_pt1 | contig 94363 bp, 93 predicted proteins | sample KB31751_FD_96464 | JGI IMG/M metagenome (GOLD analysis project Ga0134125, IMG submission 96464) | Terrestrial soil microbial communities with excess Nitrogen fertilizer from Kellogg Biological Station, Michigan, USA - KB3-175-1 | ecosystem: Environmental > Terrestrial > Soil > Unclassified ... | reverse complement strand
TGAACAAACAAAGGAATAAACACCTAAAAATCAATCAATTTATGTAATCATAAAAAACTCCTTTTTTTCAAAAACATCAAAATCCGCGCTTTTGAAAAAAAGGAGTTTTTAGAGGTTACCTATAGACTATGGCCTATGGACTATCGACTATGGACTATCGACTTCCTTACGCCGAACAGGTCACACAGCCTTCTTCCATTGAGCAGGTTGGGCCGGCCGGTATTTCATCGTTGATCTGGTCGACCACTTCGGGTATAACCGGCTCCATATTTTTGCCGCCCTGGTTCTCAACCGTGAATTTAACGGCCTGCGATGCAGCCTGTGTGCGCAGATAGTACATCCCCGTTTTGAGTCCCTTTTTCCATGCGTAAAAATGCATGGAGGTCAGCTTGGAAGCGTTTGGCGAATTGATGAACAAATTCAGCGACTGCGACTGGCAGATGTACGCGCCCCGGTCGGCAGCCATATCGATGATGTTGCGCATCTTGATCTCCCAAACAGTTTTGTACAGTTCCTTTATTTCGTCAGGGATCTCCGCGATATCCTGTATCGAGCCGTTCGCGGTGATGATCTTATCCTTCATAGCAGTGTCCCACAAGCCGCGGTTTACCAGGTCGCGCAGCAGGTATTTATTCACGATTATAAACTCACCGCTCAATACACGGCGGGTGTAAATGTTAGAGGTATATGGCTCAAAGCACTCGTTATTTCCCAATATTTGCGAGGTAGAAGCTGTAGGCATCGGTGCCACCAGCAGCGAGTTACGCACACCGTGGTTCATGACATCCAGGCGCAGGTTTTCCCAGTCCCAGCGACCGCTTTCGGGTTTTACGCCCCACAGATCAAACTGGAACTGCCCTTTGGATAAAGGCGAACCCTTAAACGTTTCATAAGCGCCGTCTTTGATGGCCAGGTCCTTTGATGCGGTCATCGCGGCAAAGTAAATGGTTTCAAAAATATCTTTGTTCAGCTGCCTGGCGCCTTCGCTTTCAAACGGCAGGCGCAGCTGGATAAAGGCATCGGCCAATCCCTGTACGCCCAGCCCGATGGGGCGGTGGCGCAGGTTGGAGTATTCCGCTTCTTTAACAGGATAAAAATTATTGTCGATGATCTTATTCAGGTTGATGGTGGCCTGGTAAGTTACCTCGTACAGTTTCTGATGGTCGAAAACGCCGCCGATGATATAGCGCGGCAGTGCCAGCGATGCCAGGTTACAAACAGCAACTTCATCAGCAGCGGTGTACTCGATAATTTCGGTACACAGGTTCGAACTTTTTATCGTGCCCAGGTTTTGCTGGTTCGACTTGCCATTGGCGGCATCTTTATACAGCAAATAAGGTGTACCTGTTTCCACCTGCGCATCCAGTATGGCAAACCAAAGCTCCTGCGCCTTTATCACTTTGCGGGCGCGGCCCTCTTTTTCGTATTTCTTGTATAATTTCTCAAATTCCTTGCCCCAGCAATCAGCTAGCCCGGGCGCCTCATGCGGACAGAACAAGCTCCAGTCTTCGTTGGCCTCTACACGCTCCATAAACAGGTCAGATACCCAAAGGGCATAAAACAGGTCGCGGGCGCGCATTTCTTCCTTGCCGTGGTTTTTGCGCAGGTCTAAAAAATCGAAGACGTCCGCGTGCCATGGCTCCAGGTAAATAGCGAACGCGCCTTTACGCTTGCCGCCGCCCTGGTCAACATAACGGGCGGTATCATTAAAAACCTTCAGCATCGGGATAATGCCATTGCTGGTACCGTTGGTGCCGCTGATGTATGAGCCGGTTGCACGGACGTTGTGTATGCTCAGGCCAATGCCGCCTGCGCTCTGTGATATTTTCGCGGTTTGCTTCAGCGTGTCGTATATACCCTCAATGCTGTCATCCTTCATGGTGAGCAAAAAGCACGACGACATTTGCGGCTTCGGTGTGCCCGCGTTGAACAGGGTAGGGGTTGCGTGTGTAAACCAGCGCTCACTCATCAGGTTATAAGTTTTGATGGCGCTTTCAACATCCTCTTTATGGATACCGATGGATACCCGCATAAACAGGTGCTGCGGGCGTTCTGCAATTTTGCCGTCGAGCTTTAACAGGTATGATTTCTCAAGGGTTTTAAAACCGAAGTAATCAAAGCCGAAGTCGCGGTCGTAAATGATGGTGCTGTCTAAAAGTTCCGCATTTTTTTGGATGATCTCGTAAACGTCAGGAGCCAGGAGAGACGCGTCCTTGCCATTTTTAGGATCTACGTATTCGTATAGATTACGCATCGTTTCCGAGAACGACTTGATGGTATTTTTATGCAGGTTCGATACCGCTATGCGCGATGCAAGCAAAGCATAATCCGGGTGCTTGGTGGTTAACGATGCCGCTGTCTCAGCAGCCAGGTTATCCAGCTCCGAGGTGGTCACCCCGTCGAACAAGCCTTCGATTACTTTTTTGGCGACATCTATCGGGTCAACCAAAGCCGGGTTTAACCCATAGCATAGTTTCTCGATGCGCGCGGTAATTTTGTCAAACTTTACCGACTCTTTCTTTCCGTCTCTTTTAATAACAAACATAGTTGACCCTCCTGATTTTTTTCGCCTGCGGCGATTGATTAATTATTGTATTTATCGTCTGAACCTTAATTTCCCCTTCTAAAGCCCTCTCCTTTGGAGAGGGTTGGGTGAGGCTAAAAGTCCTCATCCAGCGAAAACGACTTGCTTTCCTGGCCGTTTAATACCCCGCTTTTCTGGTAGTCGCCAACGCGTTTTTCAAAGAAGTTGGTTTTGCCCTGCAGGCTTATCATTTCCATAAAATCGAATGGGTTAGTAGCGTTATATACCTTATCATAGCCTAGTTCGCCCAGCCACCTGTCGGCTACAAACTCAATATACTGGCTCATCATCTTGGCGTTCATCCCGATAAGGTTAACCGGCAGCGCGTCGGTTATAAATTCTTTTTCAATTTCAACCGCATCGGTAATAATGGCTGTGGCGGCTTCTTTCGAAAGCTTGGTCTGCAGCATTTTATACAGCAGGCAGGCAAACTCGCAGTGCATGCCCTCGTCGCGCGATATCAGCTCATTGCTGAAGGTAAGGCCGGGCATCAGGCCGCGTTTCTTGAGCCAGAAGATGGAACAGAAGCTGCCCGAAAAGAATATCCCCTCCACCGCCGCGAAGGCGATCAAACGCTCGGCGAACGATCCGTTGTTGATCCAGCGCAGCGCCCACTCGGCTTTTTTACCAACGCACGGCACCGTGTCGATCGCGTGGAACAGCCGGTCCTTTTCGGCAGGATCTTTTATATACGTATCGATCAATAAAGCATAAGTTTCAGAATGGATGTTCTCCATCATGATCTGGAAACCATAAAAACATCTTGCCTCGGGCAGCTGTACCTCGCTCATAAAGTTCACCGCCAGGTTTTCGTTCACAATGCCGTCGCTGGCTGCGAAGAACGCCAGTACGTGCGACACGAAATGCCGCTCGCCGTCGTTCATGTTTTCCCAGTGCTTCATATCATCGCCCAGGTCAATTTCCTCGGCCGTCCAAAAGCTGGCCTCGCATTTTTTGTACATCTGCCAAATATCGGGGTACTTGATCGGCAGGATAACAAACCGGTCTTTGTTCTCTTTTAATAATAATTCGGTTTCCTCGTTCATGCTTTGTTTGGTTTATTATAAGTTTTCAATGCTTTCCTAACGGTTTTTGCCGACGGGCGGAAGGCAGACAAGCGGGCCATAGCGTTAATTGTACAGATTGCGATAAATTGCTTTAACACAATCAACTACTTAAAAATTACCCCTCACTTATCACGGCCAAACTAGTCTAATTTTGCACGTCAGTTCATCCGCCAGCTGGCGGATGGTTCCTGATCTACAGCGGTTGGACACCGGCAGACCCGGATAGCGTTGAAAGAACTTATAAAATCAAATATAGGGAGTGGGTATTATACGATGTTAGTTTAAGTTTTTAACATCACCCATAAGTTATAAACAAATCGGTTTGAGCAGGGTGGAAAGGGGTTAAAAGAAAAATCCGAATGTTGAAAAATTGGTCATCAATTCTCTATTGCACGTCAATCTTATTGTTAAGCAATTGTTACCATATTTTACAATTATCAGTAAATCAGTGCGTTGATCGGTGTTGACCGACGGCGCTGCTTAATACCGCTCATGACTGCCAACTGCCAATTGCCAACTGCCTACTCACCACTCACAAACTTCATCGACACGGAATTTACGCAGTGCCGCACATTTTTTGGGGTGAGGTATTCGCCTTCAAAAACGTGGCCCAAATGTGCCCCGCAATCGGCGCAAACGATCTCCACCCGCCGCCCATCGGCATCCGGAACGCGCTTTACCGCGCCCGGTATTTCGTCGTCAAAACTGGGCCATCCGCAATGCGATTCAAACTTCGATTCGGACGTATATAATGGCGCGTCACAGCGCTTGCAAACGTATAGTCCTTTGGCATGATTATTTAATAACGACCCGGTAAACGGCCGCTCGGTACCTTTATGTAATATCACCCTTTCTTCGTCGGGGGTTAGCTGGTTATAGTTCATGACTACACCGATTATTTTTTGATTTTACCGATCTTCCGGATAATAAATATACGACAATACGGCCTTTGATTTTGTTTTGAAAGGCGATGTTTACAATGATTTGACGGTGTTTAATCTTTTCGCCAGGCAGAAGAGTTTAAACATCTGTGTAAAATAAACGCGATGGATAAAACAAAAGGCATACCATTGGTTGTTATGTGTTAAATTAAATCAGTTTGCACGGTTATGCCCAAAAAAATCTTGGTTATCGAGGATGATAAACATATACGCGACACCATTTGCTATATACTGGAAGAGGAAAGCTATGAAGTGATCTCTTCCGGCGATTCCAAGATACTCAAGTCGATCAATACGATGAAGCCCGACCTGATATTGCTGGATAACTGGCTTACCGAATGGAAAAGCGATGCTACCGGTCAGCAGCTGAGCAAGGAGCTGAAATCGAACCCATCCACTAAACATATCCCCATCATTATCATTTCGGCGGTTAGCAATATAAAAGAAATCGCGGAGGCCGGGCTTGCCGACTCCTATATGAGAAAACCTTTCGATATGGCGGAACTGGTGGATATGGTTAAAAAATATATAAAGTAAGCAATTGAAACCGGGCCGGACTTAATTTTAGAGAAAATATTGTACCTTTATTCCATCACAGTTACACGCAATGGTGTGTAATTGTAAACTGGATTTTTTATCGGTATTTTATATAAAAAATAAAAAAAATCAGTTCAATAATAAAACCAATTAGAAAAGTTAGATATGATTACCAGAAACGTTTACCTATTAATGATCGGAATATTGCTGGTTAGCCTCGGCGCCTGCCACAAAAAACCTAATCCTGCGCCCCCTTCCGGGAACGTTACCGGAAACCCGGCCGGAAAGGATGTGCCCGCCGGCGCCGGTGATGGCGTTACCTTTATTAATAGCGGCAAATCGGCCATATTTAATTTATATGCGCCGGGCAAAAAATCGGTTACCCTGCTGGGCGACTTTAACAACTGGACCGCAAGTTCGGCCTATGTAATGAACAATTCTACCGACGGCAACCGCTGGTGGATACAGGTTGATAACCTTGACCCGAACGCCGAGTATGCCTACGAATATTTTATCGATGGGAAGCTAAAGGTGGCCGACCCTTACAGCACCAAAGTGCTTGATTCGGCCAACGATAAATATATTCCAACAACCGTATATCCCAGTATTAAGGCCTACCCGGGTGGGGCCGGCGAAGTGAACCATATCGTGAGCGACATTCAATACAGCGCTCCCGCGTATACCTGGAAAACCACTTCATTTACACGCGCTGATCCTAAAAATTTGGTGGTATATGAATTATTGCCACGCGATTTTGTAGCCACGCACAGTTACCAAACCCTTACCGATACGCTTAGCTATATGGCCAACCTGGGTGTAAACGCCATTGAATTGATGCCTGTAAACGAATTTGAAGGCAACGACTCGTGGGGGTATAACAGCAATTTTATGTTTGCGCTGGACAAGTACTACGGTACGCCGAATGCATACAAAGCCTTTATCGATGCCTGCCATGCAAAGGGTATCGCCGTGATCCAGGATATTGTTTTGGAAGACCAGTTTGGCTCATCGCCGATGGTGCAAATGTATTGGAATGCTTCGGCGAATGCCCCGGCTTCCAACAGCCCCTGGTTTGATGTGGCCAATATGCACCCCGATGCAGTGGGTTATCAAATGAACCATCAAAGCGCGGCAACCCAATATTTTACAAAAAATGTGATGAAATATTGGATGCAGGAATATAAAATAGACGGCTTTAGGTTTGATGAAGCAAAAGGGTATACGCAAACCCCTTCGGCCGACGAGGCCACATGGGCGCTTTATGACGCGAGCAGGGTGGCCCTTTGGGAAAACTACAACTCGTATATGAAGGGCATTGATCCAAATTTCTATGTGATCCTGGAAATGTTTGCCGGCAACCAGGAGCAAAGCATTTTAGGAAGCCAGGGAATGATGATGTGGAATAACATGAGCGGCGCCGGCGAGCAGTCCACAATGGGGTATCCTTCCGGCCCAAGCTGGGATCTTTCCGGGTTATTTTACGACAACGACGGCATGGCGACGCCGTACAACCTGATCGATTATTTTGAAAGCCATGACGAGGAAAGGCTGCAGTATAAAAATGAAGCCTATGGGAACACAGGACTTACTGGTTATACCACGAAAGATATCCCTACCGGCTTAAAGCGCGACGAAATGGCCGCCGTGTTTATGTTCTCGGCGCCCGGGCCGAAAATGCTCTGGCAATTCGGTGAGCGCGGTTATGACATAAGCATTAACGACCTGGGCGGACGCTTAAGCGATAAGCCCCCGCATTGGGAGTACATGACCGACAAGAATCGCCTTCACTTGTACCAGGTTTATTCGCGCATGATAAAATGGAAGATAAAAAATGCAGTTTTCACCGCTACGAAACCAAATTTTACGTATAATCTTGGCGGTTACGTTAAAACCATTCAGCTGATCGATCCAAGTAACGACGTGGAAGTCATAGGCAACTTTGACATAAATCCTGAACCGATTGCTATAACGTTTCCGGCGTCCGGCACATGGTATGATAATATTACCGGTACAACGATTACGTCGACTACAACGTCCTATAGTTTTAATCTCGCGCCCGGCGAATACCATTTATACAGCAAAACGCCGTTGAATTGATAACGAACAATTTATACACAGAGCCGCTCCGTCACGGAGCGGCTTTTTTTGTTTTTAGTTCTCGCCACAGTACATGCACACAAATTTTTATTCGCGTGATTACCATCCGGCACGGTTTAATCTTAAATTAGGCCAATCATAAATTGATTCTCATGAAAAATAAGCGAAAATATGCCACTGTTTTGGGTTTAAGCTGCCTGGGCTTTATCCTGGGCTCTTTTGTTACCGCTAAATTAACAATGGCGCCGGTAACGGTGGGTATTGTGCACGAGGCGGAGAAAATTATCGGCATGCAGTTTACCGATGCGCAGGCCGATTCCATGCTGGGTAACCTTAACCAGTTTAATGCCTCGTATCAAAACCTGCGAAAATTAAACATCCCCAACAACGTGGTCCCCGCGCTTAATTTTAACCCGGTACCCATCGGCTTCACATATCCTGATGAAACCAGCGGATTCAGACTTGCTAAACCCGGAAAAGTAAAGCTGCCTGCCAACCGCGACGAACTTGCCTTTTATACCGTAAGGCAGCTGGCCGAATTGATCCGCACCAAACAGGTCACCTCGGTCGAGCTGACCCAATTCTTTATCGCGCGGCTAAAAAAATACAACGGCAAACTGCTTAATGTGATCACTTTTACGGAGGAGCATGCGTTAGCAAAAGCCGCCGAAGCGGACGCCGAGATCAGGAGCGGGCATTACCGGGGTATTTTGCATGGTATCCCGTTCGGCGCGAAGGATCTGCTTTCACAAAAAGACTATAAAACCACCTTTGGCGCCCCGCCTTACAGGGACCAGCAATTTCCGGTTGATGCCACCGTAATAACCCGCCTCGAGAATGCAGGCGCCATATTGATAGCAAAAACCTCGTTGGGCGAGCTGGCCCAGGGCGACGTATGGTTCGGGGGCAAAACAAAAAACCCGTGGGATATCACGCGCGGGTCGAGCGGCTCATCTGCCGGCTCGGCATCAGCCGTAAGCGCCGGTTGCCTGCCTTTTGCCATCGGGTCCGAAACCCTGGGATCAATTGTGTCGCCGTCTACCGAATGCGGCGTTACCGGCCTGCGCCCTTCCTTTGGGCGTGTAAGTAAATACGGCGCGATGGCCTTAAGCTGGAGCATGGACAAACTGGGACCCATAGCCCGCAGCGTTGACGATGCAGCTATTGTTTTCAACGCGATACAGGGGACGGACTCTAACGATTTAAGCACCATTGCTGCGCCGTTTAATTACGATGGCACGGTGAAAACATTAAAAGGTTATAAGATTGGCTATGTGAAAGCAGATTTCGACCGGAAATATGCCAATCACGCTACGGATTCGGCCACATTGGCTAAATTAAAAGAGCTGGGCGCCGAGCTTATCCCTATCGAGTATCCGAAATTGCCCATAGGCTCCATGACATTTTTGTTGAGTGCCGAAGCAGGGGCTGCTTTCCAGGAACTTGTATTATCGCACAAGGACGATGAGTTGGTACAGCAGGGGAAAGGCGCCTGGCCGAATACCTTCCGGGCGGCGCAATTTATTCCCGCTGCCGAATATATCCAGGCTAACCGCGCGCGCACGTTGCTTATTCAGCAATGGTACGAGAAACTAAAAGGGCTTGATCTGTACATCACGCCATCGTTCAGTCTTAATTTATCGATGACCAATTTAACCGGCAACCCCTGCCTGGTGCTGCCAAATGGTTTTAACGCGAAAGGCAGGCCGGTAAGTATTACGTTTATGGGGCAGCTCTTCGGCGAGGGGAAGATGCTGCAGGCCGCCAAATTGTATCAGGATGCTACCGATTTTCATAAAAAACATCCATCATTAAATTTTTAAAGATTCAATTTTATCGACATGATACGTAAAGAAAAGCCAGCCGACGATAATGCGGGCATTAGCCGCAGAAAATTTATTTATAACGCAGGTGCGGTGGTTATGGCCGGGGCAGTATTATCGTCACCGCTGGTCGGTAGCGCAGCGAGCTTTACTAAAACCGAAGAAACCTACACGGTAAAACAGATCATGGATCTGTTTATTAAACAGGTGCCTGGCGGCGCTTTAACCAATACGGTAGACACATTAAAATCCGGCAGCCCGGATACCAAAGTGACTGGCATAGTTACCAGCATGTTTCCCACAATAGCGGTTATCCGCCAGGCGATCAGCCTGGGCGCCAATTTCATCATTGCCCATGAGCCGACATTTTATAATCATACGGATAATACGCAGTGGTTACAGGATAGCGAGGTTTATCAATATAAAGCTAACCTGTTAAAGCAGCATAATATCGCCGTATGGCGCAACCACGATTACATACATCGCCTGGTTCCGGATGGTGTAACGATGGGGGTATTGGCGCAATTGGAATGGCAAAAATACGCTGACCATGCCCTGCCTAACATTTTGACTTTGCCGGCAGCGCCGTTAAAAGAAATCGTCGCTCATGCGAAAGCGAAACTTCATATCGAAAAGGTAAGGTATATCGGCGACCCTGAACAATCCTGCTCGCGCGTATTATTTATGCCGGGCGCGCCGGGCGGCCAGCGGCAGATAGAAGCCATTATGAAGGTAAAACCGGACCTGTTGCTATGCGGCGAAATTCAGGAATGGGAAACCGCTGAATATGTTCGGGACGCGCGCGCAAAAGGGGATAACATAGCACTGGCTGTTATTGGCCATATTGCCAGCGAAGAAGCAGGGTCGGAATTTATGCTTAACTGGTTAAAAATGAACGTCCCGGAAATTAAGGCCACACATGTTAATTGCGGAAACTCGTTGTCGTTTATATAGGCAGAGCATACTTGGAAGAAGCGATAAAAAAATTTATGCAATCGATTGCATAATCGATAATCTCTTTATAGATTTACAGCTCACAATCGTAAAGCTATGAGATCAGCTATCCGCCTCCTTTATATTATAGGTGTTGTTTTAACATTTTCGCTGACCGTCGATGGGCAGGTGCGTTTACCAAAACTTGTAAGTGACGGCATGGTGTTACAGCGCGACGCCAAGGTGAATATATGGGGGTGGGCGTCGCCCGGCGAAAAAGTAACCGTGAAATTTAAAGGGAAAAATTACCACGCAACCACCGCGCCGGATGGCAAATGGCTGGTGGTATTAAACGCCTCGAAAGCCGGCGGGCCGTTTACAATGGACATTTCCGGTACCAATAAAATAGCCGTTAAGGATATATTGATGGGCGATGTATGGTTTTGTTCAGGGCAGTCCAACATGGTATTGCCGATGGAGCGGGTAAAAGAAAAATATCCCAACGTTATTGCCGAAGCTAATTATCCTGAGATCAGGAACTTTTTTGTACCCACGCTGGCTGATGTCACCAAACTTCACGATGAGCTGCCCCCGGGCAAATGGGTGGCGGCTTCGCCAAAAAATGTGCTGGGTTTTGGAGCAGCTTCCTATTTTTTTGCTTTAAAAATTTATCAAAAATATCATATTCCCATAGGCCTTATCAATTCGAGCGTTGGCGGAACGCCCATTGAAGCCTGGATAAGCGCCGACGGACTGAAACAATTTCCGCAGTATTATAACGAGGTAGAGCGATTTAGAGACAGCGCTTATATTCATAAAATAACACGCGTCATCCCGCGAAAGCCGGTTGCTTTACCGACCGATAAGGGAACCAGCGGGCCCAAACCCTGGTACGACCCAACATATACCCCGGTTGGCTGGCATAGTTTCTGGCTGCCGGGCTATTGGGCCGACCAGGGCGTACGGGGATTGAACGGGGTGGTTTGGTTCAGGAAGGAATTTGATGTACCCGCGGCGATGGCCGGCAAACCCGCTAAACTTTTTATGGGCCGCATTGTGGATGCCGATTATGTGTACGTGAACGGCGTGTTTTCGGGCTCTGTTTCGTATCAGTATCCTCCGCGGCGGTACGAGCTGCCGGCGGGCGTGCTAAAGCCAGGCAGAAATGTGATCGTGGTAAAAGTTGTCAACTATAGCGGAAAAGGCGGTTTCGTCCCTGATAAACCTTATTATATAAGCGCCGGCGGCGAAAAGATCGACCTGCGCGGCGACTGGCTTTACCAGGTGGGACAAGTGTTCCCGCCCGGATATACGGGTGGCGGGAACGGTGGCTTCTCCATGCAAAATGCGCCAACCGGTTTATACAATACGATGGTCGCGCCTGCGATACATTATACCATTAAGGGCTTTTTATGGTACCAGGGCGAGGCAAATACATTCAAAGCGAAAGAATACAAGGATTTAATGACCGGCCTGGTCGCCGACTGGCGCGCTAAATGGCAGGAAGGCGAATTGCCTTTCCTTTGGGTACAATTGCCGGGTTTTATGGAAGTTCAATATTCGCCATCCGAAAGCCAGTGGGCGCAGTTGCGTGAAGCGCAGTTAGAGGCGCTATCGGTGCCTAAAACAGCCATGGCGGTAGCGATAGACGCCGGTGAATGGAACGACATTCACCCGCTTGGAAAAAAGGCAGTGGGCGAACGTTTGGCGCTTGCCGCCGAAAACATAGCCTATGGCGACAAAGACGTTGTTTACTCGGGGCCGCTCTATAAGTCATACGCCATTGAGGGAAATAAAATCATCCTCAGTTTCAGCAGCATCGGCAGCGGGTTGGTAGCCAAAGGCGGGGGCGATCTCAATTATTTTGAAATTGCCGGCAGCGATAAAAAATATGTTTGGGCAAAAGCGGTTATCGATGGCGATAAAGTTATTGTATGGAGCGACCAGGTAAGCGCTCCGGTATCCGTCAGGTACGCCTGGGCGGATAACCCCGAAGGGGCGAACCTTTATAATAAAGAGGGCCTGCCCGCGTCACCATTTGAAACCGGCGATCAGTAACTAACAACTTTTTCCGGTCACCTACAACGACGCCATATCGATCACGAAACGGTAACGCACCTCGCCTTTGATCATGCGTTCGTACGCTTCGTTGATATAGTCGATATTGATCACTTCAACATCTGATGTTATACCTTTTTCGGCGCAATAGTCCAGCATTTCCTGGGTTTCCTGTATCCCGCCGATGAGCGAACCGGCCAAACGCCTTCTTTTACCGATCAGGTTAAACGCCGAAACAGCCGGCGCCTCGGGCGGAACGCCCAGTAATATCATGGTGCCATCCAGCTTCAGCATTTGCAAATAAAAATCGTATTCGTGTTGCGCGGATATGGTGTTGATGATAAAATCAAACGAATTGGCGGCAGCTTTAACCTGTTCCGCGTCTTTAGTCACCACAAAATGATGGGCGCCCAACTTTTCCGCATCTTGTTTTTTCGAGGCAGAGGTGCTCAACACGGTAACATCGGCGCCTAACGAAGCCGCAAGCTTAACCGCCATATGGCCCAGCCCGCCGAGTCCCACCACCCCAACTTTATGGCCTTTGCCCACTTTCCATTGCATTAGTGGCGAGTAGGTGGTAATACCGGCGCAAAGCAGCGGCGCTACACCCGATAAGGGCAGCTTATCCGAAATATGCAATACATAATTTTCGTCGGCTACGATCTGGTTCGAATAGCCGCCATAAGTGGGTTTACCTTCTTTATCGCGGCCGTTGTAGGTGGCGATCATGCCCACCTCGCAGTATTGCTCCAAACCTGCCAGGCAACTTGGGCAGTGACGGCACGAATCAACAAAACAACCTATACCGGCGGTGTCCCCAACTTTAAATTTGGTTACCTGGCTGCCCGTTTTTGTAATTTTTCCCACTATCTCGTGCCCGGGCACCATCGGGAATATCCCGCTTCCCCATTCGTCACGAACCTGGTGAATATCGGAGTGGCATACGCCGCAATAAGCTATCTCGATTTGTACATCGTGTGGCCCCGGCTCCCGCCGGTCGAACTTAAAAGGTTCCAACGGAATGTTTGCTTTTGGCGCGGCATAACCTTTTGCTGGTATCATCATCTGTTTTTTTGGTGAATGGGTATGCAAATATAGGCGAAATGCCATTTGGATATTCCGAAAGCGTAATTATGAGATTAGTCTGATCCTAACTTTCCGTGCAGATAAAATATTTTTAATTTAAAACAGTTATAACCACACGGCGATATTACCACGATAATATTTATTTTTGGCCCACGCACCGGATGAAGAACAAACCCGCCTTTTTACTGCTCCCTGCATTGATTGCCTGCATTTTTTTTTATTCGTGTAAAAAAACCAGTCAAACGTCCATACATGCGCTTTTCTCGGGGGGGAGGTGGGAACTGGCGTCGGTAACCGCGCTTTATTACACCGGCAACACACAGGATAGCACCAAAGTTTTAACCGATAGCTGCGCCAGCACGCAGTATTTTACTTTCCAAAGCGATAATACCTGCACCTATTTAAATTTCGATTGTATCCAGCAATCACCGTCCGGTTCATGGTCGCTCTCGCCTAACCAGCTTTTTTTGTATGCCCAGGTAGTGTGCAAAGATACTTCGGCTACGCATAGCTCAACGCCGTTTTCAAATGCCCAGATAATTAACCTGGGGCAGTTTTCCATGGTGCTCCACACGGGCGATGTGCAGCCAAATTACTCGCTCACCAAAAAGCGCAGGATACTGGAATATGGTTTTATACGGCAAAAATCCCTATAATTTCTCCTTACGGCCGGTTTTCGGCGGACAAACAAAACATCACAAGCCCTGTTAAACTGTTGAATTTCGGCATGTTTCCTTTAAAAGGATAATCCGGATGAAAATTTTATATTTGGTCGATCTAAAAATCTATCTATCGTATTGAGGCCGATGGGTTAGTTCATTTTCTTGATGTATTAATCAGCTCGCAGCTCATTACAATAAACGCCAATGAAAAAAAGAATTGCCATTTTTGCTTCAGGGTCAGGGTCGAATGCTCAAAAAATTATGGAGCATTTTAAGCGAAACGCTGATGCGGAAGTTGTACTGATACTTACCAATAACCCGCAGGCCTACGTATTACAGCGTGCCGATAATTTCGAGATACCCGCGCATATATTTACCCGCCGCGAATTTTACGAAACCGACGATGTTATAAAATTATTGAAAAACCTGCAGGTCGACCTGATCGTTCTTGCCGGCTTTTTATGGCTGGTGCCGCAATCTTTATTAAAGGCATTTCCAAACAGGATCATTAATCTGCACCCGGCATTGTTGCCGAAATATGGCGGCAAAGGCATGTACGGTGATCATGTGCATAAAGCGGTAATGGCCGCCGGTGAGGACGAGTCGGGCATTACCATTCATTTTGTAGGCGAACAATTTGACGAAGGCGAGATCATCCACCAGTCGAAATTTAAAATTGAGCCCGGTGATAACCTCGAAGTTATCAAATTCAAAGGGCAGCAGCTGGAGCATCACCACTTTCCGCGGGTGATCGAGAATCTGTTGAAGAAAATGAAAAGCTGAAGTGGAGATTAGAGGTTAGAGTTTGGTGATTAGTCTAAAACCAAATAGTGAGGTTTCCGTTTTTAACTCCCTCTCCTTTGGAGAGGGTTGGGGTGAGGCAAAATACGGGCTAAAGTTATATAGAGAGTTGGCCATTGGGATCATTGGCGCTTTAGGTTCAATCTTGACAAACATTTACTGCTGTTTAATAGAGTATTTTGAAAATGCTTCGTCAATATTTATAGCTTCAGCATCATTGCCTTTTGAGAGGTAATCGATCATCTCTTCGTCAGTCGCTTTTCTTCCGATGCCTTTAACCATAGCGTTGATATCTAATTCTTCAAATTGGCTGGTACTAACTGATAAACCCAACTCTTCAGCCAACTCCATGATGAGGTGCGTTTTTTTTTCTGAGCTCGATTTTATGATCAACGTTGTCATACCCGAAGTTACCAAATATTATGCGATTCTTGATCAATTTTGCAAAAAACTTACTTCTTCTATATATAACTTATCCCATGGTGCCACACCCCGGCCCCTGCCTGCGGCAGACAGGCTTTGCAAAGAAGAGGGAGTAAAAGCCTGGCTTATATTGACCCAGGTTATTTTCGCCGAAACAAAGCGCTTATTTAGACAATCTCCAATCATCACTCCCTGATAAACCTGATTGCGCAACTCTCAATACAATAAATTGGCCCGGCAGGTCCCATGGTCAATGTATCATGATTCATTTTATAAAAATAATTTTCTGCATTAACAGCGGCGCCGGTAAAGGTTAACGTTGTACTATCCTTATAGGTGTATGTTGAATATGCCGGAAATACATTGCCTTTAATACCACCGCCGGCAGTAAACTCCACAAAGCTGTTACTGCCCTTGGCCACATTTATCCAGGTGCCGGGGCCGCCGGGAGAAATAAAATTAGCGGTAACTTTCCACTTTCCGATTAATGGATGGGCAGGGTCGACAGCCGTTTTTCTGCATGAGCCGGCAACAATCGTAATCACTATAGTAAATAAACAGGTAAGGCGTTTCATATCATCTTATTTCAAGCCATTACGGCTATCCCAACCCGAGTGCTACAATATAAATATTTTATAAAAAACTAACCACTAACCTCTAAACTCTAACCACTAATCTCTACATTTGCGGCTTAAAATTTTGCCGCCAATGAGCCATTCCGTTCAAATAAAAAACGCCTTAATATCAGTTTATTATAAGGACAACCTTGAACCGCTTATCCATGCCTTAAACCGCCTGGGTGTAAAGATATATTCAACCGGCGGAACGGAAACTTTTATCCGCGGTTTAGGCGTAGATGTTACTGCCGTTGAAGACCTTACTTCGTACCCATCCATCCTGGGCGGGCGGGTTAAAACATTGCACCCGAAAATATTTGGCGGGATATTGGCCCGGCGTAATTTTGAAAGCGATGAGCAACAGCTGAAAGAATACGAAATACCGACGATCGACCTGGTGATCGTTGATCTATACCCTTTCGAGGAAACGGTACGGGCGAACGCCGAGGAGGACGACATTATCGAGAAGATCGATATCGGCGGAATATCGCTGATCCGTGCTGCGGCTAAAAATTTTAAGGATGTGGTGATCGTGGCATCCAAAAAAGATTATGCCAATCTGCAGGAGCTGCTGGAAGTTCAAAACGGTGCCACTATCATTGGCCAGCGCCGTTTATTCGCTCAAAAAGCGTTTAATATTACATCAGACTACGACACGGCCATCTTTAAATATTTCAACCAGGAAGAACCGCTGCCGGTTTTTAAGGAAAGCATTCAAACGAGCCAGGTTTTGCGTTATGGCGAGAACCCGCATCAAAAAGGGGTTTTTTATGGCAACCTGGACAGGATGTTCAACAAGCTGAACGGTAAGGAGCTTTCGTACAATAATTTAGTGGATGTTGATGCGGCTGTCGCATTGATCGATGAATTTACCGATCCGACTATTGCTATTTTAAAGCACACCAATGCCTGCGGGGTAGCCACCCGCACCTTTATAAAAGAAGCGTGGATAGACGCGCTGGCCTGTGACCCGGTTTCGGCCTTTGGCGGCGTGATCATCGCCAACGACGAGATCGATGCGGATACGGCGACTGAGATCAGTAAAATATTTTACGAGGTATTAATAGCACCGGCGTTTACGGATGAAGCCGTGCAGATATTAAAAGAAAAAAAGAACCGGATCATATTGATCAGACAGCGGGTTGAACTGCCTGCCAAACAGTTTAAAACCCTGCTGAACGGTGTTATCGAGCAGGATAAGGACGAAGTGATAGAGGGGCCCGATCAAATGACAACCGTTACCAAAAGGATACCCGCGCAGCATGAGCTGAAGGATTTGTTCTTTGCGAACAAAATAGTAAAGCATACCAAATCAAACACTATTGTATTTGCCAAAAACAACCAGCTGATGGCAAGCGGCGTAGGACAAACCTCGCGGGTGGATTCGTTGAAACAAGCTGTAATTAAAGCGCATAGTTTCGGTTTCGACCTGAACGGCGCGGTTATGGCCTCGGATGCATTTTTCCCTTTTCCCGATTGTGTGGAACTGGCAGCCGAAGCGGGTATAACGGCCGTATTGCAGCCCGGCGGATCAATAAACGATAAGCTTTCGATTGAAATGTGCGACCAGAAAAATATCGCGATGGTGACTACGGGTGTTCGTCATTTTAAGCATTGATCCGAAGATTATTTGCGTGCCTGTACCTCAAATAAAAATAAATTAAATTAATTTAAACTATATTATTTATCCACCGTAAAAGGACTGATTTATTCGTTTTAATTAGCTTACATTCGCAATAATTCATCCTCTTATATTACTTTTGCTGACATTTTGAAATAAACTCCAGATGGGTCTGTTTAACTTTTTTACACAAGAAATCGCGATCGATTTAGGTACCGCAAATACCCTGATTATCCATAACGATAAAGTTGTTGTCGACGAGCCGTCGATCGTGGCTTTTGACCGCACAACCAATAAAGTGATTGCCATAGGCAGGCAAGCCATGCAGATGGAGGGTAAAACGCACGATAATATTCGCACGGTTCGACCTTTGAAAGACGGTGTAATTGCCGATTTCAATGCCGCTGAGCATATGATACGCGGGATGATAAAGATGATAAACCAGGGCAGGGGATGGTTCTTCCCTTCGCTGCGTATGGTGATCTGCATACCGTCGGGTATTACCGAGGTTGAAAAGCGCGCGGTTCGCGACTCGGCCGAAATTGCCGGCGCCAAAGAGGTTTACCTCATCCACGAGCCGATGGCTGCAGCCGTAGGTATCGGGATCGATGTGGAAGAACCAATGGGTAATATGATCATCGACATTGGCGGCGGTACAACCGAGATCGCTGTTATTGCCTTGTCCGGTATTGTTTGCGACCAGTCTATCCGGGTTGCGGGTGATAATTTCGACTCGGATATCGTTCAGTATATACGCAGGCAGCACAATATTATGATTGGCGACCGTACTGCCGAAAAGATAAAAATTGAAGTAGGTGCCGCTTTGCCCGAACTCGCCGACCCACCGGCTGACTTCGCTGTGCAGGGCCGCGACTTAATGACAGGGGTGCCAAAGCAGATCATGGTTTCTTACTCCGAGATCGCTCATTGTTTGGACAAATCGATCTCAAAGATCGAAGAAGCGATATTAAAGGCGCTGGAAATAACCCCGCCGGAATTGTCGGCCGATATTTATCAAACCGGTATTTACTTAACCGGCGGCGGCGCCTTGCTGCGCGGCCTGGATAAGCGTATTGCAGCAAAAACCAAGCTTCCTGTCCACGTAGCCGAAGACCCGCTGCGCGCAGTGGTCCGCGGAACGGGTACCGCCCTTAAAAATATTGGTAATTTTAAATTCCTGATGCAATAATTTAGATTTGAGATATCAGATGTGAGATTTGAGACAAGGATAGTTCCTATTTTTAATCTCATATCTCATATCTCACGTCTCAAATCTCTAACCAATGCGCAACCTCCTGATATTTATCACTAAGTACAACGCATTTTTTCTGTTCGTTATTTTTGAGATTATTTCGCTGGTTATCTACATTAAATATAACTCATTTCAAAAGGCCACATTTATTACGTCAACCAATAGTGTTACCGGCGGGTTATACACACGGGCGAGCCAGTTTAATGAATACCTGAAACTGAAAGAGGTGAATGACAGCCTTGCAAGCGAGAACGCCCGCTTGCGTAATGGTTTGAAATCTTCGTTTTACGTTGACACCGTAGCTAAACATAAAGTAACCGATACTACGTATAAACTGCAGTACGAATACATAGTAGCTAAAGTGATCAATAATTCGGTTAACCGGGCCACCAACTACCTCACTATAAACAGGGGGAGCAAGCAAGGTATTGCAAAGGGGATGGGCGTGATGTGCGGCTTAGGTATCGTTGGAAAAGTGGTGTATGTTTCGGATCATTTCGCCGTGGTGCAATCCTTACTGCATAAGGATTCGCAGTTCAGCGCTATGCTGGCAAACAATAAAGAGATCGGGACGATCGAGTGGAACGACGAGCTAAATCCACATTGGGGTTTGCTTAAGGATGTTACAAACAACGCGCAGCCTAAAGTGGGCGAGCTGGTGGTAACGTCGGGGTACTCGCTTTTCCCCGCCGGTGTGCCCATTGGCCGGGTAAGCAGTTTGCGCACCAAAGGAGGCGGCTTTTCGTTGAACCTGGAGGTAAAGTTTACGGTTGATTTTAGCAAGCTGCAATATGTAAACGTGGTGGTGAATAAGATGGCGCTGGAGCAAACGGGATTGGAGGCCCAGGAAAAAAAGAATGACTAAAACCATTGTCGTTAACCTGGTACGGTTTCTTTTTTTAATTTTTTTGCAGGTTTTCCTGTTGAAAAATATAACCATGTATAATCTTTCCACGCCTTATTTGTATATCCTGTTTATTTTATTGCTGCCATTTGAAACGCCTAACCTGGTACTGTTTATCCTGGCATTTATAACAGGTTTAACGATCGATGCTTTTTACGATACGCCCGGCCTGCATGCGGCGGCATGCGTGTTGCTGGCATTTGTGCGGATATTGTTTATAAGCATAACCGTGCAAAAGGAGGGGTTTGACAATGAACCCGAACCTACATTAAGCATCATGGGTTTACGGTGGTTTTTAACCTACGCCGTCGTCCTTACCTTATTCCATCATTTTTTCCTGTTCAACCTCGAAGCTTTTAATATTTCGCAATTGCAGTATACACTGGGGCGGGTAATACTAAGCTCGTTATTTACGGTATTTTTAATGTTAATTTCGGGTTTATTATTTTATAGAAGGAAAGAGCGTAAATGAACAGTTTTTTTGAGCGGCGGTATGTGATTTCGGGCATCTTTATAACCATCATCATCATTCTGCTTGCGCGGTTATTTTATATCCAGATCATTGACGACCGTTATACCATTTACGCAAACAATAACGTACGGCGCCAAAAGATCATTAACCCCGCACGCGGCCCTATATTGGACCGCAATGGCAGGGTGCTTGTTCAAAACAACCCTTTTTACGATATCATGGTTACGCCGCGGCAGGTAAAACCATTTGATACCGTGGAATTTTGTAAGCTTTTTGGCATTGACCGGGCCGAGTTTAACAGGCGAATGGCAAAGGCGATCAAGTATTCGCCTAACCTTGCTTCCGTTTTCGAAAAACAGATCTCCCCGGAGGCTTATGCATCGCTGCAGGAGCGCTTGTCAGAATTTCCCGGGTTTTACTCAACCACAAGGTGGCTGCGGTCGTACCCCGACTCGGTGGCGGCGCAGTTTCTCGGGTTCATAGGCGAGGTCACCGACCGCGACATTAAGCGGTCGAACGGCTATTATCACCCGGGCGATTATGTTGGCGTAACCGGTGTGGAAAAGGCTTACGAGGCGGCGCTGAAAGGGCAGCGGGGGGTTCAAAATCAAATGGTTGATTCGCGCGGCAAATTCAAAGGCCGCTACGCAAACGGGTTGTATGATACCGCAGCCGTTGCCGGGCAGCGGTTAACTTCCTCGCTTGACATCACGATTCAAAAGCTTGGCGAGAAGCTGATGAAAAATAAAATAGGAAGTATCGTAGCCATCGAACCCTCGACCGGTGAGATACTATGCTTTGTGAGCAGCCCGACCTATGACCCCAACCTGATGGTAGGCCGCGAACGTGGAAATAACGCCGCTAAACTATATGAGGATCCCTACAGCCCGTTGCTGATCAGGCCGATACAAGCCTACTACCCGCCCGGATCGTCCTTTAAGCCGTTAAACTCGCTGATCGCGCTGCAGGCAGGCATTATAACGCCGCAAACCACTTTTTTTTGTCCGCATTATTATATGGCGGGTAACCATCGCGTTAACTGCGAACATTACGACGGCATCACCGACCTGCGAAAAGGGATCGCGATGTCGTGTAATACTTATTTCTGCAATGTTTTCGACCGGCTGATGAATCAAAACGGGTCGAAAAATACCGAGGCTACCTTTGCCAACTGGCGCAACGAGGTAAACAGGTTTGGTTTTGGTGTGAAGCTTGACGTGGACCTGCCGAATGAAAGGCGGGGAAACGTGCCTACGCCGCTGCACTATGATAAAATTTACGGGCAAAACCATTGGCGCGCCAACACCATTATCTCGCTGGCGATCGGGCAGGGTGAGCTGCTGTCGACGCCTTTACAAATGGCCAATATCGAGTGTACCATTGCTAATCACGGGTATTATTACCGGCCCCATTTAATAAAAGCTATCGGCGATAGGAAGATCGTTAAGCCCGAATACACGCAACCCATCAGCGTGGGTATCGATACCCAGTATTTTGAGCCGGTTATTGACGGTATGCAGCGTGTGGTGGAAAGCGGTACGGCTGCATCAGCCAAAATCCCGGGCATTGTGATGTGCGGCAAAACGGGAACGGCGCAAAATTCCCACGGAAAAAACAACTCCATATTTGTGGCCTTCGCCCCACGCGATCATCCCAAAATTGCGATAGCGGTGATTGTGGAGAATGCGGGCTACGGAGCCACCTACGCTGCCCCGATAGCCAGTTACATCGTAGAGCAATATCTGCGCGGATCGATAACGAAACCCGCGGCGGAGGTGGATTATATCATAAACAAAAACCTGCTGCCCGATAGCAACGAATACCGGCCGCACAGCCGCAGGCAAAATAATGCACCACGGCAAAAGGTTGATACCGCCGTCAAAAAAAACCAGTTAAAAACAGTGTGGCATAGAAATAAAGGGCGCAGGAGTTTCGCTTACTTAGCCGCGCAGCCAATGCTAAAAGACGATGAATAACCAGCGCAATTTTTTTTTAAATGTGGATTGGGTGATCGTCATCATCTACCTGGCGCTATGCACTATCGGATGGTTTAACATTCATGCGGCCGTTTTTGACGAAAGGCACCCCGACCTGCTCGATTTTGAGACCAATTATGGCAAGCAGTTCCTGTTTATATTGATCGCCATGGCCGTGGCCATTGTTATATTATTGCTCGAGAGCCGCTTCATCACGGCATTATCGCCGGCGTTTTATGGTATAACCGTGCTATTGCTTATGCTGGTGCTGGTTGTAGGGCGTAACGTGGGCGGTAACCAGGCGTGGATATCATTGGGCGGCGGATTCAGGCTCCAGCCATCGGAGTTCGCAAAGTTTACCACCTGCCTCCTTTTAGCCCGCTACCTGAGCGGGCCAAACATCCGCATAACAGAGCTTCGGTCGTTTCTTATCGCCGGGGCCATAATCGGGTTGCCTATGTTTTTGATCATGCTGCAGCCGGATATGGGCTCGACGCTGGTTTTCATGTCGTTTATATTCGTGCTGTACCGCGAAGGGCTGTCCCCCTATTTTTTAATTATCGGCGCGCTATTTATCGCGCTGTTTGTTACGGCCATTTTATTTAACCCGCTGCACGTAATAGCGGCCATTGTGGCTGTTGCCATTCTTATCATCTTGTTTCTCCGCCGAAACAAGCGCCTCGTCTACGTGATGTTTACGGGGCTGGCCATCTGTGTGGTATTTGTTTTAAGCGTTAAGTTTATTTATAACAATGTTTTGCAGCCGCACCAAAAGGTGCGTATCGATATCGTACTCGGTATAAAAAGCGATTTACGGGGAAAGGGATATAACGTAAACCAGTCGAAAATTGCGATAGGTTCCGGTAAATTGTGGGGCAAAGGCTACCTGCATGGCACGCAAACAAAATATTCATTTGTACCCGAGCAAAGCACCGATTTTATTTTTTGCACGGTAGGCGAGGAGTGGGGTTTTGCAGGCTCGGTAGTGGTAATAGGGCTGTATTTATTTTTGGTGTTGCGGGTGATCAGGGTAGCCGAAAGGCAGCGATCGCCATTTTCAAGGATCTATGGCTATGGCGTAGCGTCTATTTTGTTTTTCCACGTGATGATAAACATCGGGATGACCATTGGTTTAGTGCCTGTCATCGGCATCCCGCTGCCATTTATCAGTTACGGCGGCTCGTCGTTGTTAAGCTTTACCGTCCTGCTTTTTGTTTTAGTCAAACTCGATTCGAATAGGATGGGAATCGTTTAGCAGTTGGCAGTTAACTGTTTGCAGTTAGCATTGGCTTGTATCATAACCGATGTTTTTTACGGATTTTGCCAACTGCACACTGCCAACCGCAAACTAAGCATAGCGGCGTCTCAAAAGCGCATAAAACTTTTCCACCGTTTCCGGTTTGCTTTCCCAGTTGTTTTTGATCGCGTAATTTTTATTCAAAAAGGTGGTAGCGTCTTCAAAGGCGTTAAAGCGGTTCAATATTTCAATGGCTTCGCTGTATGCAAGGCTATAGCCATTAAACAGGTCTTTAATAAAAAGGAGCTTGTCGTTTAAGGTGATCACCTGTTTAATATCACTTACCGGGGCATCGGCCGCTTGTCCGCCGGTGGCTTTACCCCCCAATTGCGACGATATTTTTTGATTGATGGTCACCACATCGTCCGGCGATTTATCCGGAGCCGCGGGTTTCGCCTTTTCTTTGGGGAGGTCAGGCTCTTTGGGTGCAGGCAGGGCTGCTTTTTCTGTTTCACCGGTTATATCCGTTTGTGTTTTTACATGAGAAATTTTTGGGGGTTTATTCTCCTCCTCAAGTTCTTCATCGTTATCTTCCCAGTTTATCGATTCGTCCAAAACCAATTCGTGCCGGATGGTTTCGGGTTCATGCCGTATGTATGAATAAGAGTCGCTGCTGCCGGCTTCGCCAAGATCGATGTGCGGCACGGGCTGCTCATCGGGTTTGATAGCCGCAGTCTCTTCAACCTTTTTTTCCTCTGCCGCGGGCGGCGTTTCGTTGACTGCAGGTTCTGTTTTATTTTGCTGTGGTTTTGATTCAGGAGTGAATGAAATATGCGGAATATGACTGTATTGCGAATTCAGTTTAGCTAATATTTCGATATGATCGGTAAGAAATCGTGCGTTTGATACAAACAGCTCAAGCTCAAGGCTGTTTAAATTTTCGGATTCGGCCTGCAGGTAGGCATATTGGTCGTTCAGCTCTTTTATAATCCCCCCGATCTTGGTGAATACTTCCTTTTGATTCATGACTCACTGTTATAAATGCTTATCAAAAATAAGATTAAATTCTCATATTTGGCAGTTAGAGATTACTTCAACGGCGGGTGGTATGTGCGATAAATAGTCGGCGGAAGTCAACGAAATCCATTAATCATTAAAATCAGCGGTCTTGGTTATTAACGAGGACATTTTTAAACGGAAAAATGAATTTGGGGGAAGTATCGAGGCGATATGCGGCTCCATGTTTTCCGGGAAAACCGAAGAGCTGATAAGGCGGTTAAACCGGGCAAGGATAGCAAGGTTAAAGGTGGAGATATTCAGCCCGAAAGCCGATGTGCGATTTGCCGAAAATGCGCTTGTGTCTCATAACTCCAACTCTATCCCGTCTACGCCGGTTGAAAGCGCATCCGCCATATTGTTATTGGGAAGCGATGTAGATGTTATCGGTGTCGACGAGGCGCAGTTTTTTGACGAGGAGCTGCCTTCAGTCTGTAATGTGCTTGCCAATAAAGGTATCCGTGTCATTGTAGCCGGGCTGGATATGGATTTTAAAGGTGATCCGTTTGGCCCCATGCCCACCATTATGGCCATCGCCGAATCGGTAACCAAGCTGCATGCTGTTTGCGTGAGATGCGGTAACCCTGCTATGTACTCGTACCGGCTTGTGCCGGATGAAACCCGCATACTCCTCGGCGAAAAGGAAAGTTACGAACCCCGCTGCCGGGTTTGTTATCATTTGCAGTTCTGATACAGGAATAGACAAAAAATCCCGGCCAATGCCAGGATTATATATTAAGATCAAAACCTTTCGCCTTTAACCTTTAAGCTTTCACCTTCTTCAGTTCCTCCGCCATTGCAGCGCCTATCTCTGCGGGAGACTCCACTACGCGGATACCGCACTCGCGCATAATTTTCATTTTAGCAGCAGCCGTATCATCCGTGCCGCCAACGATCGCGCCGGCATGACCCATACGGCGCCCCGGGGGCGCGGTTTGCCCGGCAATAAAACCTACAACAGGCTTTGTTCCGTTCGCCTTTATCCAGCGCGCGGCTTCGGCCTCCATGCCGCCGCCTATCTCGCCGATCATAATGATACCGTGTGTCTCAGGGTCGTTCATCAATAGTTCAACAGCTTCTTTGGTGGGCGTACCGATGATAGGGTCGCCACCGATACCGATGGCCGTGGTGATGCCTAACCCGGCTTTTACCACCTGGTCAACCGCCTCGTAGGTTAATGTTCCCGACTTTGATACCACGCCCACGTTGCCCTTTTTAAATATAAATCCCGGCATAATGCCGATCTTGCTTTCATCGGCGGTGATAATGCCCGGGCAGTTGGGCCCGATCAAACGCGAATCCCTGCCCGTTAAATATTCCTTTACCATGATCATATCTTTTGTGGGGATACCTTCGGTAATGCACACGATCACTTTTATGCCCGCTTCAGCCGCTTCCATAATAGCGTCGGCGGCAAACGGAGGGGGCACAAATATGATGGATACATCGGCGCCCGTTTTATCAACTGCATCTTGTACCGTATTAAAAACCGGCCTTTCCAGGTGCTGCTGACCACCCTTGCCCGGCGTAACGCCGCCGACGACCTGCGTGCCATACGCGATCATTTGCGAGGCATGGTAGGTGCCTTCGTTGCCGGTAAAACCCTGTACAATAACCTTCGAATTTTTATCTACGAGAACACTCATTGCGTTTTTTTGAATTTGTAGGGCAAAGCTAAAGTTTTTGACGGAATGTCAAACCGCTTAACACTTACGACGGATAATTTTACAAAGTCTCCCCTGCCGGGGGAGATTTAGAGGGGGCTGTATACTCCCCCTCGCTCTTTGCGATCACCACCGTCGCTATTCCATTCCCGATCATATTGGTGATGGCCCGCGCTTCCGACATAAACCTGTCAACGCCCAGCAATATCGCCACACCCTCTACAGGGATTATTTTTAGCGCCGCCAGGGTGGAGGTTAAAATGATAAACCCGCCGCCGGTAACGGCCGCCGCGCCTTTGGAAGTGATCATCAGTATCCCGATAAGCACGATCTGCTGCCCCAGCGACAGGGGAACATGGAATACCTGGCCCAAGAATATAACCGCCATGGATAGATAGATGGTCGTCCCGTCAAGGTTAAAGGAATAGCCGGTTGGGATGACCAGGCCGACCACCGACCGCGAGCAGCCGAATTTTTCCATTTTATCCATCATCGCCGGTAAAACAGACTCCGACGACGACGTGCCGAGTACGATCAGTATTTCTTCTTTAATAAATTTGAGGTACTGCCATAAACTGAATTTAAACAGCCGGCAAATGATATTGAGCACTACGAAAATGAACAGGAACATCGTGAGATAAACCGAACCCATCAGGAGCGCCAAAGGTTGCAGGGTTTTTATGCCGTAGGTGCTTATGGTGTAGGCCATTCCGCCGAAAGCGCCGATGGGCGCCACCCGCATTACCATGTGCATGATATTGAAAAGCACTTTTAATATCCAATCGAAAAAGTTTATTAAAGGCTGACCGTCTTTACCCATGCGACTGACGCCAAATCCAAACAGAATCGCGAAAAACAGTACCTGCAAGATATCGTTTTTGGCAAACGCTTCGAATACGTTAGACGGAATGATATGAAACAAAAAATCGCTCCAGTGCATGTTGGCGGCCGCTTGTTGATAAACGGTGAGCTTGGAAGCGTCAGCAGCGGCATGATCTGCAAAGCCGTCGCCGGGCCTTACCAAATTCGCAACGATGAGGCCGATAATGAGGGCGAACGTGGTAACGATCTCGAAATACAGCAATGCCTTACCTCCAACGCGGCCCACCTTTTTCATATCGTTCATCCCGGCGATGCCAAGCACTATCGTAAAAAAAATAATGGGGGCGATCAGCATGGTGATCAGGTTGATGAAAGCCTGGCTGATAACCTTTGCCGTCGACCCGAAGGATTTAAAACAAAGCCCCACCACCACGCCCAGCACAATGCCGACTATAACCTGGAAGTTTAAATGGGTCAGGATTTTTTTCATGCTAAACAAGTATACAAATTTTAAAGCTTACGCCCCCTGAGCAATAAAAAAGCTTTTCCGGCCGGGAAAAGCTTTATACATTTATCCTGATTTTACGCCAACCTTGTGTTTATACCGTAACGTTATATGATTTGCCGCCGATAACCACCGTTGCTTGGTGATTGCCCAGGAAGGTAATAGTTCCCTGGTAGCTCCAAACACCTTTTGGCCCGGCACCCGAAGTGGTAAAGGCCGCTGAGCCGCTAACGATATCGCCTGTACCGGGGTTAATGACTAACGAACTGAGCGTATAGTTAAAAATTGCCGTGCCGCTTCTTTGCGTACCGGTTTTAAACTGGTAACTGCTATTGGAACTCAATGTTCCTGAAAGTGAAAAATTTGAGTTAGGATTTGTAGGATCCAGCATGAGCAAAGTCAAATTTTCGCCAACCTTATACGTTAAGGCTAAAGTCGGTATGGAATAGGCGATTGCCAGGTTATCGTTGGTTGTATAACCATTTACCACACCATTGTTGCAGGTGAAGGTAAATTTGATTGTTCCGGCGATAGATGCAGTGGTATCGTGCGAGCTGACCGTATAATTGACAGTTGTATCGATACTAAAGCCGCAATAGGCCGAAGTGAGTGCCGGGCGTACCGTTTTTTGAAGCCGGTGACGTGTAAGCGTTCTCCCGTTTGCGTTTAACGCGACTGTTGACGGGGCGCCTAAGCCACCTGATACATCAAATGCACCCAATCCGCCAAACAAGCTCCCGCTAAGGTTAGCCGCTATCTGGCCGGCAACCACTTGCGGAGTTAGAACCGGGTCGGAAAGGCTGGGGTCGCTAAGCTTTTTACACCCCGTATAGATCAATACCGCACCGAAACACAGAACAATAAAAAATTTTAAATTCAATTTCATGATAAGGTTCTTTTTATCAAATATATTAAAATTAAAAATAAACCAAAATCTGCGGCTTGTTTGTAAGTTTGGTTAATGAGAGGGATATATCACTTTTATAAAGTGTCGGACCATCTGTCGTGCGCCGGGCAGCCCACTGAAGATCAGCTGAAGCAACTGCCTGCCGAAAAATATGAGGTGATCATTAACCTGGGTTTGCTGAGTACCCAATATGCATTGCCGGATGAAGCAGGACTGGTTAACGAGCTTGGGATTGCTTATTATCATATCCCGGTTAACTTCGGGAAACCGCTGTTAACCGAACTAGAAGATTTTATCGGTCTGATGAACCGGCACCGCGACAAAAAAATCATGGTGCACTGCGCAGCCAATTACCGAGCATCGGTATTTACAGGATTATATCTTTTGGCCGCCGGCCAAATGGATAAAGAAGAAATGGAAGACCTTATAGACGTCGTATGGCAGCCCAATACGGTTTGGCAGCAGTTTTTGGAAGACGGTATTGATTTTGTTGAGGAACTGAGATCGGATGTCTGAGATTGGATGTCTGAAGTCGGAGGTCAGAAGTCGGAAATCAGAAGTCAGAAGTGATTTGTTTTATGATTTCCAGTTTTGATGTAGCTTATAGAGTTTGGAACCGATTACTTCAGATTCTTCCAAAAGGTCTTTAAAAGTGATTTCATCGATATATTGGCATTGAACAGCAAAATTTAACCAGGACTTCGTTTCCTGTAAAGAGCCCATGGCGTAAACTAAAAACTTTTTGAATTCACTTTCATATACGCGGCGGCCCCAGCCTTCCGCAATATTTGCGCAAATTGAGCGCGAAGAATCTATGATCTGACTCGTTAAGGAATAAGTTTCTGACTTCGGGAATGACTTGGTTAAAAAGAAAATTCTCATCGAATAATCATTACCCAGCCGGTAAACATCCAGGTCAAAAAATGTTTTAATCATTTATTTATATAGAAGTTTTTTTTTCTGATTTCTGATCTCCGATTTCTGATCTCTAACTTCTTACTCCTCTTTTTTCGGAGAAACGATCACAAAAACATCTTCGTTCGCTTTTTTCATCAGGTATTTTTCGCGGGCAAATTTTTCGAGCTTTTCGGGATTGGAGGTTAGCTCGTCAAGGTCCTTTGCAACTTTAGCGGTCTCCTTTTTATAGAAATCGCGCTCTTGTTTTAGCTTGGTTAACTGCTGGTGATATTGGTATTGCGAGAAAAGATCGTTCTTATCGAAAAATATCATCCACACCAAAAAGGCGACAGTGATCAAAAAAAATTTATTTTTTACAAGGTTCACCAGTCGATTCATAGGAATAATATTTTCAGTATAAAATTATTCAAAAAGCGTAACCCGTGCAAATATGATTTTAAACTTTTCCACATTAGCGGATCACCGGGCTGCCGGCTGATGCTAAATAAATGAAAACGAGCGCTTATATATATAGCCGTTTTTGTGTATTTTAGATAAATGAAACCGTATCGCTCTTACTTTAACCACCCTCGTAGTTTCCGGGTGCCGCGGCTGATATTGTTAAACTTGTTGGTGCTGCTATTTTTTCGTTTGCCATCGAAGGCCGGCATTACACCTGATACACCGGCAGAATTATCTGCGAAAAATGTTTTTAAGCCGGTATCTGCAACGAAGGAGCCAGCAAGAATCGACCTGGCTACCAACATCTACAAGAGCAAATGCCGAAAGATACCTGCTGCAAAAGCCATGGCGGCGCTGGATAGTTTACGGGCTATCGCTTTGCAGCTGGACGATAAATCTTTGCAGTGCGCGGTGTACTGGTTTCGCGCTGATTATTATTCGGTAAACAATTTCTTTAACCCTTTAAGTATCCGGTACTACCAGGGCGGAATAGATTTTGCCAAAAAAAACGTCCTTCCCGTTGAAACGGCAATATCCACCCATAAAATGGGTATGTATTATCACACATTTAAACACAATGCGGCAGCGTATGCTTATTTACTGAATGCCCTGCAAATGTTTAAAGACATCGGGTTCGGGAAAGTTCGGGGAATATCGGCCTATTTGAATGACCTTGCCGTGTTTTATTACGATATAGGGGATTTTTATAACGCCAGGATCGAGCTCGCCGAGGCGTTGAAATATAAGCCCTATGGCAAGCGCGAGGAGATCAGCATGATCAACTCGATCGGTCTGATCTACAGGATGTACCACCAGTATGACCAGGCGACCGGGTATTTTAAAAAATCATTGCAGTTGGCCACGTTAAGCAGGGACAGCGCGTGGATCGGCATAGCTCAGGGGAATATAGGCTCGGTTTACCTGATGAAAAATAATTTCGAAAGGGCGCTGCCTTATATCAGGACCGACTACGCCGTCTCGCTCAAATATAACGAACAGGCTAACGCCGCGATCGCCATGCTGCGGATCGTTAAAATAAGCATGCATTTTAAAGCCGTGAAACTTGCCGAACGACAGCTTGATACCGTAGCATCGCTGCTGGCCAACCAGCCCGATGTATTAAAACAATGGATAGATTATTACGATCTGAAGGCGGCAGGTTATGAACACGCCGGAAATTTTACGGCTGCGCTGCAATACCGGAAGCTGTTTGAAACGGCTAAGGATAGCCTTGCGAAAAGAAACGATGTGCAGGATTTTGAAAGGATGGGTTTGAGACGGCTTATGGATATGCATGTTGCGCAGGTGAATGAATTACAAACCGAACAAAAGGTTGGTTACGTTAAGCGTAATGCTGTTATTATCGTGCTGATTTTATTGGTTATCATTTTCGTTTTGGTGTATAACAGGCTGCTGTTGGAACAAAAAAAGGACAAAGCTTTATTGCTGGCTGAAAAGCGGGTTGTAGATGGAAAATTGAAAAGCTCGGTTTCGGAACTGGGGCTGTATACGAAAAGTATAAAACAGAAAAATGAGCTGATCGATAAATTTAAAGAACGGCTCCAAAACCTGCAGCAGCATAAAAGTAACGCAGATATCATTGAAAAACTCATCGCTGTTAGCGTAATGACCGACAACAGCTGGAGCGAATTCAGAAAGCTGTTTCTCAAAGTGTACCCGGCATTTTTTATTGATCTGAAAAAGAGATTTCCGCACCTTACTGAAACAGACATGAAATTATTGGCGCTGATAAAGCTTCAGCTCAACAACAACGACATGGCAAGCATGCTGGGCGTAACGGTGGAAGGGATAAAAAAAGCCAAACAACGGTTAAAAAAGAAACTGGCATTACCGGAAACGGAGAGCATGGACGAATTTGTCGCGGGGTTATAAATCGCAGTTGCTTATAGCCTGATTTGATTTGTCCTCTATTTGTCCACCCCAAAAACTTTTCTTACTGTATCAGCATACGTATATTTACGATCGATAAACTATTGATCAGGCTCATGGAAACTGCCAAAAAGTGTCCAAAATGTAAAAATGGCGTATTGGCCGACCGCGTTCGGAGAGGTCCTATAGCACGCTATTTATTCTTTTGGCTCAATTTAAAAAGATACAAATGTTACCGCTGTGGCAAAAAAAGCTACGTCCTTGCTTCCGAGGGACATTTAATTTTCCCGGTTAGATATTAATTGCTATCCAATCAAAGTTTCATTCTCAATTTTTTTCTGTAACTCTAATATGGCGCCAATTAAAGCTTCGGGGCGCGGAGGGCAGCCTTGTACATAGATATCAACCGGTATCACCCGGTCGACGCCCTTTACCACGTGATAGCCGTGCTGCCAGTAAGGCCCCCCGCAATCGGAGCACGACCCCATAGAAATTACATACTTTGGTTCGGGCATTTGCTCATATAATCTTTTTATACGCCCGGCCATTTTAAAAGTAACCGTGCCTGCTATAATGATCACATCGGCCTGCCGCGCCGAAGGGCGCGGAAATACGCCAAAGCGGTCCAGGTCGTAGGTGGAGGCGAACGCACCCATAAACTCAATGGCGCAGCAGGCAATGCCAAAGCTTAACGGCCATAACGAAGATAACCGTGCCCAATTGAGCAGGTCGTTCATCTTCGTGATCATGATGCCGCCGCTTTCGCTTGTTATGTCGTTATTCATTACCTGGCTTTTTAAAAATTGGTTTAAACATTGGCTTTCTTATCGGGGGCGGAGTTGCAGCGCCCGGCGCGGCAGGTACCTCGGCGGCAGGTTCGGGATCGGGTGTAAATGGCCTTACAAGGTACGCGCTTTGCTCAATGTTTACCTTATCGTATAACGAGGCCGGAACGCTGGCCTCGGTTGTTGGAATAACCGGCCTGGCCTTTATCCAATCCAGGTCGCCTTTTGCCCACACATAGGCCAGGCCCAATGCCAGGACACCCAAAAAAATGAACATTTCAGTTAACGCCAGCCAGCCCCAGCGCGGTTCGAAATCGTTTATTTCGTGGCTGCCAAATACAATGGCCCACGGAAAAACAAATACCATTTCCACATCAAACAGCAAAAAAACAAGCGCTATTACGTAAAAACGCGAATTGAAGGGCAGCCAGGCATTGCCGGTAGGTTCCTCGCCGCATTCGTACGAGGTTAACTTTTCGGGGTTCGGCTTATTGGGTGAAAGAAGCCGCGCAACAAACAGCCCCAGGCATACCATTACGATGCCTGTGATTAAAAAGATCAATATCTTCCCAAATTCTGATATTTGCGCAACACCTGCCATGACAGCAAATTTAGCAAAACAAACAGATTTTGATGCGATAATTATCGGTGGCGGCGCATGCGGTTTAATGTGTGCGGTGCAAGCCGGCTTTTTAGGGAAGCGAACGCTGGTGCTTGAGAAAAACAGCCAGGTGGGGGCGAAAATACTCATCAGCGGCGGCGGCAGGTGCAATTACACCAACCTCTATGCAAGTCCGCAGCAATTTATATCGGGGAATGAACATTTTTGTAAGTCGGCATTGGCGCAGTGGACCGTTGACGACACGATCAGTTTTTTTGAAACCTACGGCATTAAGGGAAAGGAAAAAACGCTTGGACAGCTGTTCCCCGTGAGCAATAAGGCAAAAGACGTGGTCAACGTTTTTATTAATTTATGCGCTGACCTGGGCCAGGAAATATGGTGCGGCGCCGACGTTAAAGACATTGAAAAGAGCGACGTGGGCTTCATAATTACAGCGGAGATCGACGGAAGGATCCAAAAGTTAGCAACTAAAAAAGTAGTGATCGCGGCCGGCGGACTGCCGATACCCAAGATGGGAGCGACGGATTTCGGGTTGCGCATAGCACGAAAATTCGGACTGAAGATCAATGATACCGCGCCCGCCCTGGTGCCGTTAACCATCACCGGGAAAGATCAGCCCTGGTATGAACAATTGTCGGGAAATACTATTTTCTGCCGGATATGGAATGAGAGGATCAGCTTTGAAGAGAGCCTATTGTTTACCCACTGGGGATTAAGCGGACCGGCCATATTGCAGATATCGTCATACTGGAGACCGGGTGAAAGCATTAATATCGATCTGCTGCCAAAGCAAAACATCGGCGACCTGGTACAACAGGAACGGGAAGTAAATGGTAAAAAAACGCTACTTAATTTTTTAGCCGGCTTATACCCGCGCAAATTTGCGGAAGCGCTGGCCGGTTACCTGCCGGTTGACAAGAACCTGGCTTCGCTGAGCAAACCGGATATGGAAAAAATAACAGGGCTGATACACGAATTTAAAGTGAAGCCCGCAGGCGATAAAGGGTATGATAAAGCCGAGGTAATGCGCGGAGGCGTATCAACTGATGAACTATCGTCAAAAACGCTGGAAGTTAAAAAAGTACCCGGGCTATTTTATGGCGGCGAATGCGTTGACGTTACCGGGTGGCTGGGCGGCTACAATTTTCAATGGGCCTGGGCAAGCGGTTTTGTCATAGCGCAGAATTTATAGAATTGCGGGTTAGCACCAAACGTTCCTACGGAACGAAAAAATAATATAACTTTTTCTACCAACCAATCGTTCCTATGGAACGGGCAGAAACGAAATTCTACCAACCGGTGTTGTTCGCGGAAAAAAGCAAGAATGTGAATTCCTTCGAAAGCTGCCTACTCTACCGCTACTGCTACTGCTACTGCCAACTGCTACTGTTTCCTGATACTGCCCACTGCAAACCGCCCACTGCCTACTCCCCGCTCACCACTTCCTGCCCCCAGGCGGAAGGGTTTTCGCGCCATTGTCTCAAAACTTCAACATCTGCATCGGCGATGTGCTGATTGGCGCCCGCATATTTTATTAACGCGTTGTAGTTTGACAAGGTTACAAAAGGACAATTGGCCTTTTTGAAATTTTTATCGGCTATATCAAAGCCATAACTAAATATGGCCGCAAGGCCTGCTACAACATAACCTGCATCGCGCAAAGCTTCAACAGCCTGCAGGCTGCTTTTGCCGGTTGATATAAGGTCTTCGACAACAACTACCCTTTTACCGGTAAGGTCGTCGCCTTCTATTAAATTGCCGGTACCGTGGTCTTTGGGTTTTGAACGAACATAAATAAATGGAAGGCCGAGGTCCTGCGCTACCAGCACGCCCTGCGGAATACCTGCGGTAGCTACGCCCGCAATACAACCCACCGGGCCGAAAACTTCCTGTATCAGCAGGGCCAGCTGCTGGCGGATATAGGTACGAATGGTTGGATGCGATAAGGTGATGCGGTTATCGCAATAAATCGGCGACTTCCAGCCGGAGGCCCAGGTAAAAGGACTATTGGGTTGTAATTTTATTGCTTTAATTTGCAGCAGGAATTCAGCTACCTGTTGTTCGATCTCCGTTTTATTAAACATGGCCCAAAAATACAGAATTTATATTAACGAAAAGGTGATCCTTTTAACAGAAAAGCTGCCGGCGCGGGATGAAATTTATGAACATATCGACGGGGATATATTCGACTTGAGATTGGTTTACAACTGGGTGCTTAACCATCACAGCAAGCTTTTTTATGTGCTTTGCAACGATGCAAAGGCCTTTTTAAAAAAAATTTCAAAAAGCATGACGCTGATAAGGGCGGCCGGGGGCCTGGTGATCAATGAAAATAACGAGTTTTTATTTATTTACCGAAACAATAAATGGGACATTCCGAAAGGAAAAATTGAAGAGGATGAGGGTATAAAAGAGGCTGCCGTACGCGAAGTTGAGGAGGAATGCGGTATAACCGTGAGCACTTTGGGCAAGCGGATTTGTAAAACCTATCACACTTATGTTTACAAAGGGGAAGTGGTGCTGAAAAAAACCTATTGGTTTGAAATGAGATGCCAGGGCAAACCAAGGCTAAAACCCCAAAAAGAGGAAGGGATAACCGAGGTGCGGTGGTTTAAAAAGGGCCATATCGAGCCGATACTGCACAATACCTTTCCTTCCATTACCGATGTACTGGTGAAAGAGGGGCTTATTAAAGATAAGGCAGCGCTTCTTTAGGAATAAACTGGCTTACATCGCCATTAAAGCGCATGATCTCGCGCACGATGGTCGAGCTGATAGAGGAATAACCGGGTTTGCTTACGATAAAAATGCTTTCGATATCGGGCTCCAACGAATGGTTCATCTGGGCGATAGCCTTTTCATATTCAAAGTCGGATACCGTACGGATACCGCGTATCATATAGGCGGCCCCGATGCTTTTGCAAAAGTTGACGGTAAGGCCTTCATAGGCCACGATATGTATCCGTGGATCGGAATCAAATACGGCGCGCAGCATCTGCTCCCTTTTTTCCATGGTCAGAAAACCTGCTTTGGAGCTGTTGGCGCCGATGCCGATATAAACCTTGTCAAATAAGCCGACCGAGCGTTTTACAATATCGACGTGGGCCTTGGTAACGGGGTCGAACGAACCGGGGAAAAGGGCGATCTTCATGTTATGGGTATAAGCACTTAACAAATCTATAAATCAATATTGAGAATAAGTTATTTAGCCGCTGCTAATGTCGCTGCCACTCTGCCGCATCCCGGCATTTTTTTTCCGTAGTACGGGTTTTTTACCGTTTCGGCGTCACTTAGCCAATATGCTTTTTTCATTGGGCAATATTGTTCATACAGCGGGCTGGTGTTCATTTTTAAACCTTTTAATACTTCATACAGGTTTTTTGATAAACTGGCAAAATGTTCCCGCTGGTGGTCGATCATACTCACTTCGCTGATATGGCGGCTGTCGTATTTTAGTTTCTCCAGGTAATTATTCAATATTTTTTGTTGTTCAGGCTTAAGGGTTTTGGCCGGGTCAGACGACAGCGAGTTAAACAATTCTTTTGCGTTCAGGGCCGCTGCTGTGGCATTGTCTGCCGTCAATGAATTTTTAACCGCTAAATAGTTTTCGATAATTTTATTAACAGAGTTAATTGGAGCGTATTTTTGCGCACTCGCAATAGACACGGGAAAAACGAAGACTAATAATAGGCAGATTCTTTTAAGCATGTTCGTGTTTTTATAGGGTAAATGTATGAAATATTACATTTTTGATTTCATTGGCCGTGGATACAGTCTTAAAAAGACTTCTCCCCCCATTGGGCTATTTCCGTATAAGTTGTTTAGCCTGCTATCGGCGCCATACCATGTAAGCTGGCAGCCGGCGGCAAGATTCAAAGGCCCGAGCTTAAAGAGGTCATAGTTTAAACCGAGCGTTATAGCATTTACCGGGAATATGGTGTTATCGCCGTAAACGAGCGAGTTTAAAACCAATTCTTCAGTGGTCTTCTGAACAAATTCGTAGCGTATGTATAAAGCCAGTCTTTTTATGCGCATATCGCCTTCCAATAACGCCGAATTATCGCCATCCTTGCCGGGAGATTTATTCTGCCCCCACAATGCGGTCGCGTTAAATGTTTTTTCGTCGCCGAAAGGCAGGCTATAAGTGGCCGATCCGGTGGTGCGATAAACATCCCCGGCGGGGTTTAGCGCTTCCGGGCTTTTTATAAAGCCATGCGATACCTGCAAAGCCCAATTGGCCGATGGATTGAAGTTTAGACGTGCACTCCAGGAATCAAATTTTGGTGCGTCAAAATTATAGCGGTTCTCGTCGGGCTCCCGGCCGGTAAACGATGAACCTTCAATTTTAAAGTCGCCCGTCCTGAAACCTATGGTGGCCACGCCGAAGGTAATATGGGTGGCGTCCTCCCAATGGTGACCGATCGGGGCGTCAGGGTCCGACATCGCCGAGGAACGGTGCATAAAGGCCACAGGCCCCAAAGTCGGTTCGCCGGGATATCCCAGGTAAATACTCAAATCGGTTTTTTTGGAAAAAGCATACGCATAACTTGCAGAAAGTTCCGAGAACAGATCATGCGGATGCTGGCGGTCCACTAATGGTACGCCTTTCCAGCTTTCACCGGTCTGAAATAATAATGGGTAACCATAGCCGCCTTCGGTTAAAGGATCCAACGACATCATCAGGTTAAAGTGCAGCAAGCCATTTTCTCCAACGGGACGCTGAGCCATACCCATAAACCAATTCGGCGCATCAATTTTATTGCCACCGCGGCTACCTTTATTGCTTAAATCCTGTTTGGTATAGCGGAACGAAATATTGCCATGCAGCATATAGCTCCATTTGCCGCTGTTCAGCATAATTCCATACATCGGCGAGGCGTTTGGCAACCAGCTGGTGCCTGAACCGTCGCGGCCCATCGGGAAGTTTTTAGATTGCGAACTGCTTATCATATCCATTTTCGTGCCGCCCATATTCATGCCCTTCATGGATGTATCCGGCATATTCATGCCTTTCATGGAATTGTCTTTCATTGGCATATCCATTTTTTTGCCGGCTGAAGATTTAGCTGTGTCGCTCATCTTCATATTTTTCATGGAGCTCGTCCCACTGGCTTTCATCCGCATATTCATGCCGTTGCCTTTCTTTGCGGTATCGTTCATTTTCATGGAACCCTGCTGCATATCTTTCATTGGCATATCCATCTTCTTATTTTCACCCGCATTTCCCATCTTCATGCCTGCCATTGAACGCGATTGAGCATGCTTCATGGGCATCGTCATTTTTTTTCCGTTATGGGACGCCATCACGCTCATTTTCATACCTTTCATTGGCCGATGGTGTCTCGACACTGCCATTTTTTTCGTTTTCTTTGATTTGGCCGGATGGTGCATTACCATGTGGTGTTTGCCCGTGTCGGCCATGTTCATTTTGTGCTGCGCCGAAGCGGTAAACAGCAATCCGAAGATGAGGATTAACGGGATGTTGATATTTTTCATAAGTGACAGGTTAAATCTGATTATTGGTAACCCATAGCCTGCAGTTGAAACAGTTCCGCATATCGCCCCTGTTTGATCAATAGTTCTTCGTGCGTTCCTATTTCCAAAACTGTCCCTTTTTCCAATACAATAATTCTGTCGGCTAACCTGGCCGTTGAAAAGCGGTGAGAGATCAGCACCGCTGATTTCCCCCTGGTCATTTGAGCGAACCGCTGAAATACTTCATATTCCGCCCTGGCGTCTAAGGCAGCAGTCGGTTCGTCAAGAATAAGCACTTGCGCCTCTTTCATATAGGCGCGGGCTAAGGCTACTTTTTGCCATTCGCCGCCTGATAGTTCAACGCCATCGTTGAAACGCCTGCCAAGCCATTGTTCATAGTGGTTGGGTAGTTTTTCAGCCAAAGAATCGGCCAGGCTTTCCCGCGCGGCTTTTTGAATCAATGCCTTGTTGTTTAGCTCCTTAATATTGCCAACAGCGATGTTTTGGGAAAGGGTCATTTGATATTTTATATAGTCCTGGAAGATAATGCCTAAGTTCAAACGCAGATCATCAATAGCATATGCTTTAAGATTAATGCCATCCAGTAAAATTTGCCCCTCGGTCGGGTCATACAAGCGGGCCAGTAACTTCACCAGGGTGGTTTTACCCGCTCCATTTTCGCCAACCAGGGCCAGTTTCTCGCCGGGGTGGAGGGTAAAACTTAAATGCCGGTTGGCCCAGTTCTCGGAATTATGATACCTGAAGCCAACATTTTCAAACGTAAATCCTTGTTTAATGGGGTTGGGAAATGGCAAAGGATCAGATGCCACGCTGATCTTTGGTTTGATCTCAAAAAACTCCAAGAAGTCGTTCAGGTAGATCGCACCCTGCGACACGGCGGTAAAACGGTTGAGCATACTTTCCATCAGGCTGCTTAATTGCCGGAAAGAGCCGGCCAAAAAGGTCAGCGTACCGACAGACGCTTTACCGGTAACGGTTTGATAGATAATAAAGCCGTACGCCGTGTAATAACCCATGCTGCCCAAAACCGAAAAGAATGTGCCCCAAACAGAACGTTTGATCGCCAGCTTGCTGTTATCGGCATAAAACCGATCAGACAGCGTTTTAAACCGGGTAATGATGAAATCAGCCAAACCGAAGATCTTCACTTCTTTTGCGGTTTCATCGCTCGCACCCAAATAACGTATATAATCCAACTCCCGCCTTTCCGGCGTCTGACTGCGGGTCAGGGCATAGTTTTGGCTGTTAAAGTAGGATTCGCCTAAAAATGAAGGGATAATGGCAATAAAAAGCACCAGGATGAGCCAGGGATTGAAAGCGATCAGTCCCATAAGCAGGAACGCCATCGAAATAAAGTCCTGTACCTGGCTCATTACTTGCGACAATAATACACTACGGCCCACCGTTTGCTGTCGCGCCCGTTCCAATTTATCATAGAAAACAGAATCCTCGAACTGGTCCAGGTCAAGAGTTGTAGCATGGCGCATGATCCGCATGGAGGTATAATTGGAAAACAGGTCGCCCAGCAGGCTATCCTCCAGGTTGATCATCCGGTTCAAACCGTCGGTCAGTACGGCCAACCCAAACTCAATAATGACCAGTTTCCATAATTCATACTGGCTTCCGCCGTGGCTGTTCAGTCCCACTACCTGGTCGATGATCAGCTTACCTATATACAGCAGGGTCACCGGCATTGCCGAACGGGCTATACGCAATGCAAAACTTAGCGTGGTTTTACCGGGGCTACTTTGCCAGACGAGCCTGAAAAGTTGTGGCAGGTTTTTTAATGCCGAAAGTCGCTCCTTAAATGACAGATTATTATTGATATTTCTTGTTTTAGCCATGTGCCTTTACTGCGCTCTTGTTAAAAAACAAAGCTATGAGTGATAAGGCCCCTGAAATGACACCGCCAAGTAAAAAATCCTTGCCCGGAAAATGACTTCCCGTATAACCGGCTATCGGGTAAGCAATAGCCCACCATAAATGGGAAAATGCAAAATGTGAGCCATACACCTTACCCTGTTCATTTTCAGTGATATTTTCGCCGATCAAAGTTTCGGACGGCATTTCAGCAAGGCTCTGGCCTAAGCCCGCAAATAGCCATAATACCAGCATAAGGGGATAATTAACAAAATTGGTTACAGAAATAGCTAAAGCAAGTATGAAAGCACCGGCAATTAATGATATGCGCCGGGTTTTAGTCTTATCCAAACTGCCTGCTACAAAAGCTGCAATACTGGCCCCGATACCGAATGCCGCCATAACCCACCCATAATGCTTATCATCAAGGTGCAAGCCACTTTTGATATGACCGACCGTATTGACCAAAATCTGCGCGCCCGCTATAGCTGAGACAAATTCAATGAATAGTGCGAACCTGATCAATGGATTTTTAAACAGCAGCCTGATACCCTTGACCGCGTCATGCCAGGCTGTGAAGGTTTTTTCATTTTTTTTTACAGCATGTTGCAATTTGGCGCCTGGAAGCATCAATATCAAAACAGCAGCCAGTACAAAAGAACCCGCGTCAATAAAGAATATTTGCCGGGCGCCAAACCAAACGGCAAGTACCCCGGCCAGCCCGGGCCCAATAACGCCTAATATTTGAAAGGTAGCGGTAGACAAGCCCACAGCTTGCCTGTAATGGTCATGATTGACGACCTGGGGAATAACTGCACGGTAAGTCGGCGTAAAAAACGCATTGAATACATTGAGTAAAAACACCAATACGTAAATTTGCCATTCGCTATGCACAAATGGCAAACAGGCAACGATTGCCATGCGGATAAAGTGGGTGGTATATAAAATGGTTTTCCGGCTGATCCGGTCGGCGAGCACCCCGGCGAAAGGCGAAAAAATAATAAATGCCGAAACCCGCAGGGTTAACGCGGTAGCCAGGATGATTGCCGCGCGATCCTTGCCAAACTGGTACGATAGCAATGCAAGGCCCACCCAGGTAAAGGCATCGCCAAGCAGGCTGATGGATTCCGCAAAATAGAGCGCTGCAAACACCTTGTTTTTTAAGGCGTTAAAAGGCTCGACTAAACTTTGCGTGATTTTCAAGATTATCGTGTCCGTGCGGGCTTAAATTTTCCGGAATTTAACTGTACCATCCTGTTCCCATACGCAAAGGATTCTTTGACCGGATACAACCGTCTTCAGGAAACTTCCTTTACCTACTGCGATCTCATTTTTGTTTTTAAGCCGAACGAGCCTGACCGTATCGTTGCGCTGAAAGGAAAGCACCGGGTTATCAACGCCCGAAATGCTGCAAAGTCGGCCGGGGCCAACGCTTACTTCCGGTTTACCCGGCAGGCAATAGTATATATTTCCCTGCCGCTGCCAGGTGGTTTCAATATTACCCGCATTGCTGATCAGGATTCCGCCGCCATCCATCGGGCAGCCGTTAAGCTTCCACGTACCCATGCCTAACTTTTGCGCCGGGGCAAAGGAATTACCACCATTGACCGACTTTAACAGGTAAAGGTCTCTTGACCCGTTAAGCCAGTTGCGGAACATAATGGCTACATCGGGACCATCAACGGCTATATTCGGTTTACAGCAGCCGCAAACCAGCTTATCCGGCGAACGGTAAACCAACCGATTTTTTGACCATTTGGTTGATTTATTTGAAAGAGACGAATAAAAAATATTATTACCGCCGCCTGCGCGCGTATCCAGCCACACTGCGTAAAAATTATCTTTTTTATCGGCGGCTACCCCCATCAGCCCTTCCGGCGCCGATCCTTTGAGGTCGTTTACAACGCCCATTGTTTTCCATCTTCCGGTTGAATGGTCAAGCCGGTACCAGTGGATAGTGCCCGACTGGTCCTGTGCAGTTATGACGGAGTAGTTGGCCGAGGTAGCTAACTGCGGCCCGCGCGACATTCCCAGGTGCATTTTTGGAACTTCGGCCACTAAAACCGACTGCGAAAACGTAAGGCCCCTATCCGTCGAAGTCGCACAAAATATTTTATCTTTTTGCCCGTAAACCACCCTGGTAACTCCACGGCTGTCCACGGTGATCTGCGGCTGTTCGCCGTTAGCAAGTGTATTTGCCTTTCCGTTTGACCAGGACGCCAACGCAAAGAAAATAATGGTCGGTAAAACGGCCAGAAAGAGTTTTTTCATGATGATAGAATTGAACTGTAAAATTAAGAAATTTCAAGACACACTCACTGTCCCAAAAGGTGACTGATCTGTGCATATTGCAGCAGGATAATGGTTTTACCGTCTTTGATCTCACCGGTTTTTACCATATTCAGTGCTTTTACAAAAGGCAGCTCCAGCACTTCGATATTTTCATGCTCGTCATCCGCGCCGCCGCCGTCGCTTATCTTCATCTCTTTACTGTATTCGGCTACAAAAAAGTATAGAATCTCGGTAACCGAACCAGGCGACATATAGGCTTCGAACACTTTTTGTACATGCGAAATTTTATAACCGGTTTCCTCCTCGGTTTCCTTCCTGATGCAATCCTCGGCGTTATGTTTATCGAGTAAGCCTGCGCAGCATTCTATCAGGTAGCCCTCTTCGTTTCCATTCAAATAGCTCGGCATCCGGAACTGGCGGGTTAATATTACCGTTTTACTATCTTTATTGTAAAGCAAAATGGTTGCGCCGTTGCCGCGGTCGTAGGCTTCGCGGGTTAGCTTTTGCCACTTGCCGTCGTTGCCCAGGAATTCGTATTTTACTTTTCGTAAAACGTACCAGTTGTCGGAAAGGATCTCGGTTTCAAGGTTTCTTATTCTGTCGGCTATCATTGAGTTAAGGTGCTTTAAAAAGCGAAAATGAGGCATGCCCGTATTTGCGCTGTTCCATAAACGCAGGATGATTGCTTAAATTTTGCAGGGACTGGTGCTCAACGATCAATAACCCCCCGGAAGCCAATAGTTTTTTATCAAAAATGATCTTCGGTATTTCGGGGATCTTATTCAAATCGTACGGCGGATCGGCGAAAATAAGGTCGAACTGATCCGTTTCAAGGTCCAGGTATTTAAAAACGTCTTCTTTAAATGCTTTTATGGTGGTTAGCCCGTGCTGGCGCGCAGTGTCTTTAAGGTAATGAACGCATTGAACGCTCCGGTCGACCGATACAACCTGCGCTGCGCCCCTCGAAGCAAACTCGAGCGATATATTGCCGGTACCGCTAAATAAGTCGAGCACCCGGAGACCATCAAAATCGATTTGGTTTTGCAGGATATTGAACAATGCTTCCTTGGCCATATCGGTGGTAGGACGCACGGGTAAATTTTTTGGCGGATTGAGCTTTAATCCTTTTAACGTACCTCCGATGATCCGCATAAGCTTAACGCCGCAAGCGGCAGGATTTTATGTGCAGCAACTTGCGAAGGCAGTTCCAAAACCTGCAGGCTGTTTAATTGTACGTTTGCGTAGAATTCTTTGAGGCGGGTCACATTCTCGTCCCATTCATAGGCATCGCCGCTGACAATGAGTGTGGTTTCTTCGGCGCTTAAGGCAAGCTCTTCGGTTACACATGCGGTAAAGTAAACCAGCTCGTCGGCGTTTTTAAATTCAAAGCGGTTATAAAACCGCAGGCTGCCGAACGAAAAATACAGTAAATGAACCGTATCGCCGGCGATGTTGAGGTATAGATCGCTGTTGGGCGGGCTGCTGCCGGCTATTGCTTTTATCCATCCCTGCGCCGTATAAACTATATTGTCCAGGCCAAACTTTTCGACAGCCGGAAAAATGTTCGCGCCGATTTTATAAATGAGGTGGTTTTGGCCGTCCAATGGTTCGGCCAGTACGTTTTCATTCTCCTGCACATCGAGGAGACGGCCAAATGCCGCAGCCTGGTCGTTATCATACAGGCTATCCGGTACCAATGTCAGCGCTGTCGCTGAAAGCCCGATCACTACCTTTTTGTACGATGCCGACAAGACGCCGCGCAAATGTTTTGGACTGGAAAGCTCATCGAGAGGTGTGTTTTGCACATATACCAGCAATCGGTTATCGTGAGCGATAGCGTAATCGAAAGAAGCCTCTTTAACCTGTATCAATAAAACGTAGTTGCCCGCCTGTTCAAGGTTAAAGCTATTGTCGTGGTAATTGGTATGGCTTAAGGGTTCGCTCATGCAGTAAGGGCAAAAGTAATATATTTTGATAGAAAATATCGTACATGCAAAAGGGTGATTCGTCGAAGTTAATCAACCAATAAATTACATTTGCAGGGTGACAGCAGAGCATATCCAAAAAGCATTTCCACACCAGGCCACGCCGCAGCAGCTGGAGCTGTTCGACAAGCTGCATGCGTTTTTGGTGAGCACAGATGGCGACGAATGTTTTATCCTGCGCGGGTATGCCGGTACGGGCAAAACCACGGTGCTGGCGGCGTTAACCAAAGCGCTGCGCAGTTATAATTTTAAATCAGTGCTGCTGGCCCCGACAGGCAGGGCGGCAAAGGTCATCACGGCCTATTCGGGGCGGAAGGCGTTTACGATCCACAAAAAGATATACCGTAAAAAGTCGGCGATAAGTGTTGACGAAGGTTTTTCGCTGGATAATAACCTGGCGGATAATACGCTGTTTATCGTAGACGAGGCGTCGATGATCTCGGATGACATAGGACTAAATCATAAGGCGTCCCTGCTTCACGACCTGGTGAATTATGTTTACAACACCAAAAATTGCAAGCTGATGCTGGTGGGCGATACGGCCCAGCTGCCCCCCGTGGGCTCGGATGAGAGCCCGGCGCTGGGTGAGAAACTAATGAAAAAGAAGTTCGGGCTGGACATTTACAGCTTTGAGTTGACGGACGTACTTCGCCAGCAAAAGGACTCGGGCATTTTATTCAATGTAACCCGTGTCCGGGATATTATCCGCGAAGGCAAGGAAAAAATGCCGCAAATTGTTACCAAAGGTTACAAGGATATGTACCGTATGGGCGGCGAACTGCTGGAAGAGGGGCTTAACTATGCTTATGGCAAATACGGAAACGATAATACGCTGATCATCTGCCGGTCGAACAAGAATGCCAACCAATATAACAAACAAATACGTGGCAGAATATTGCTGCGTGAGGAGGAACTGACCGGCGGCGACCAGCTGATGGTGGTGAAGAACAACTATTTTTGGCTACAGGAGCAGGACGAGGCCAGCACCAATTTTATCGCCAATGGCGATATTGCCCGGGTAAAAAAAGTGCGGCGCATTGAGGATATGTACGGCTTCCGCTTTGCCGATGTGCAGCTGGAGTTTATCGATTATGCGGAGGACCCGATATTGGACTGTAAAATACTGCTCGACACGCTTTACACCGAGGCGCCGGCTTTGCCCCACGACGACCAAAAGCGCTTTTATACTGAGGTGATGAAGGATTATGAACATATCCACAATAAGCGCGCTAAATGGAACGAACTGAAGCTGAATCCCTATTATAATGCCCTCCAGGTGAAATTCGCCTGGGCCATTACCTGTCACAAAGCGCAGGGCGGGCAATGGGATGCCGTTTTTGTAGACCAGGGGTACCTGACCGAGGAAATGGTGAATACCGACTTTTTACGCTGGTTTTATACGGCCTGCACCCGCGCGACCAGCGAATTGTACCTGGTGAATTTTAACGAGAAGTTTTTTGTTGCGTCAGACTGATGGCGGCCGCACCGAATTGCAACAAATACAAACAACCGGCGTTTTTGAATTGTTACCTATATTTTAAAACACAACATCATGAAAACAACAAGATTCCTGATACTGCCACTCGTAATGAGCGCATTATTTATCCTGGTTTCGGCAGCGCCGGGGAGCAGGGAAACTGAACGGATACACAGCGCGGCAAATGTGATAAAGGAATTTAGCAGGATGAAGGAGTCCATCCCGCACGACCTGATTTCGGAATATAAAGGAATTGTAATTGTGCCCCGGCTATTGAACGCCGGATTTGTAGTGGGCGGCAAGCGCGGCAGGGGTGTTGCCATGGTAAAGCTGGATGACGGCAAATGGAGCGACCCGGTATTTATCACATTGACAGGCGGCAGCGTGGGTTTGCAAATCGGTGTGCAATCGGTTGATCTTGTGCTGGTATTCCGTCATAAAGGCGTGCTTACCAAAGTAAAGAACGGCGATTTTACCATAGGCGGTGATGCCTCGGCGGCGGCCGGCCCCATTGGCCGGAGCACTTCGGCGAATACCGATTATAAACTGGAGGCCGAGGTTTACTCTTACTCGCGCAGCCGCGGTTTATTTGCCGGCATCAGCATTAATGGCTCAAACCTGGGTATCGATAAAGAGGCAAATGCCAACTTTTACGGTTCGGGGACGAGTTCGCAGGATATTTTTAGTACCGCTATGAGTAATTCAGAAGCCGTGCGGGTATTGAAAGAAGCTTTAGAGAACATGCAATGACAGATAAAGCGCTTAATTGCGGGCGCTTTTATTAACCGTTACAAGCACTGTTCCCATATCCGTATCGCCTCCACAGCTTCCTTTACGTCGTGTACGCGCAGGATGTTCGCGCCTTTCATTAGAGCGATGGTATTTAAAGCGGTTGTGCCGTTTAAGGCGTCGGCAGCGGTGCCGCCAAGCAGGCCGTAGATCATTTTTTTGCGCGAAATTCCTGCAAGCACGGGCAGCTTCAGCGGTGTAAAATCCTGCAGGCGACTCATCAGCGCGTAGCTGTGTTCGGCTTTTTTTGCAAATCCAAAACCGGGGTCAATGATCACATCATGCACACCAAGCAGTTTTAACTGATCGTATTTGTCAACGAAATAATCATAAACTTCGGTAAATACATCGTCGTAATGGGCTTGCTGATCCATGGTTTTTGGCGTGCCCTTCGTGTGCATTAAAATATAAGGCACCTGCTGTTTCGCAACCGTGGCAAACATATTTTCGTCCAGTTGGCCGCCCGAAATATCATTAATCATATGCGCGCCGGCGCCGATAGCCGCTTCGGCCACCTGAGAACGGAATGTATCGATCGATAATATGGCCCGGGGAAAGCGTGCCGCGATCAATTCCACCACCGGCAAAAGCCGATCTTTTTCTTCCTGGATGGATATATCGTCGGCGCCGGGGCGGGAGGAATAGGCCCCCAGGTCGAGAAACGCAGCACCTTCGCCAAGCATTTTTTCGGCTTGCTGAAGGGCTTCGTCCACGCCTTGTTTCCTGCTGCCGGCGTAGAAAGAGTCGGGGGTGAGGTTAATAATGCCCATCACCTTTGGGGTGCTTAGATCGATAAGCCGGCCGCCCGCGTTTAAGGTTTCCTTTTTACGAAAAAATGTATCTTTAGCCATTGGTTGCTGCAATGTTAAAAGTTGGAAAGTTAAACCGGGTTGTAAACCGGCTTATCGATCAAATAAAACTTTACAACGTTACAACATTCCGACTTTACAACAATAATGAAACATAAAATAACCAACAAATCAACGCCATGGTGGGTGTGGGCCGCAAGGATCATCGTAGGATTGCTTTTTATTTTTTCGGGCCTTATTAAGGCGAACGACCCGCTGGGCTTTTCATATAAGCTGGAGGAATATTTTGATGTATTTCATATCACCTTCCTCAGCCAGTTCGCCCTGGCTATCGCTATCCTGTTATGCGCGCTCGAAATGATTTTGGGCTTTGCCCTGCTGATCGGCGTACGTGCGGTATCGGTAGCCTGGGGTTTGCTGCTGCTTATTATATTCTTTGGCTTTTTGACGTTTTACTCGGCTTATTTTAAGGTGGTACAAACCTGCGGCTGTTTTGGCGATGCCATCCCGCTAACACCGTGGCAATCGTTTAGCAAGGACATGGTTTTGCTGCTCCTCGTGCTGATCCTTTTCGTCAACCGGAAAAATATAAAACCGGTGTATTCAGCCAAAAACGGCGACAGGCTGCTGTTGGCTGCCGTTATCGTATCCATCGGTTTTGGATTATATACCTATAATTTTTTGCCGGTCATTGATTTTTTGCCGTATAAGGTTGGCGCCAATATCCCAGACGAGATGAAAACGCCGTCCGGCGCACAGCCGGATGAATTTGAGCTGACCTATCATCTCAAAAACAAAAAAACCGGCGCGGCTAAAGTGATGACCAACACGGAATACCTTAAAAGTAAGATCTGGAAAGATAATAATTGGGAAGTTTCGGGCAATCCCGAAAGCCGGCTGGTTAAGGCAGGTTTTACGCCGAAAATACGCGACCTGAACATACAGGATGCGCAGAAAAATGACTACACAAAGGAACTGCTGTCGAACCCTTATTATACGCTGTTTATTGTAGCTTATGATTTGAGCAAGACGGATGAAGAGGCGATAGCCCGGCTGAATGCGCTGGCGATAAACCTGGTTCAAAACTATAATATCCGCACCGTTTTGCTTACATCAACTTCGGCGCAAAGCGCGCAGGCTTTTGCGAAGCAGCATCATTTGGTTAGCGAAATATTTTATGCCGATGAAGTGCCGTTAAAAACGATGGTACGGTCCAACCCGGGCATATTGCTGGTAAAAAATGGAACTGTGATCAATAAATGGCATTATCACAGCATCCCGAAGTATGATGAACTGGTAAAAAAATATTTCAGGCAGTAAATAATGGGCAAATACCTTATTCGCAAATTGTTTTACGGAGTGGCCGTGATGTTAGGCATCGTGGTGGTGGTTTTCTTCCTGTTTAACATATTGCCTGTGGATCCCGCAAGGATGACACAGGGACAGCGTGCTGATGTGCAATCGCTGCAGGCCATACGCAAAGAGTTTGGCCTGGATAAACCCGTTTATGTGCAGTTTGCTTATTACCTGAACGACCTTTCGCCCGTAGGTATCCATGCCAATACGCCCGAAAGGCAGCAATTTTATCATTATGTGAAATTGATACCGCTTCCAAATGGCGAAGTTATCGCGCTAAAATGGCCTTACCTGCGGCGATCATATCAAACCCATAAGGAAGTAGCCTCCCTGTTGCTCGAAGTGATCCCGAATACGCTGGTGCTTGCCACAACCGCCATGATCTTTGCTATATTGATTGGTGTTTTTTTGGGTGTGCAATGCGCCATCCATCAAAATACCTGGATCGATAAGCTGGCCATCGGGCTTTCAACCCTCGGGGTCTCGGCGCCTTCTTTTTTTGCGGGCATCATCATTGCCTGGATCTTCGGTTTTGAGTTGAGCAAGTATACAGGTTTAAATATGTCGGGCAGTTTGTATAGCTACGATCCGTTTAAAGGGGAAGTAATTACGTGGCGAAACCTGGTACTGCCGATGGTTACGCTGGCTATCCGCCCGCTGGCCATCATCGTGCAGCTTACGCGAAACGCCATGCTTGATGTGCTGGGCCAGGATTATATCCGCACTGCGAAGGCCAAAGGGTTAAGTAACCGCACCATCGTTTACCACCACGCGTTAAAAAATGCCCTGAATCCGGTTATAACCGCCATTGCCAACTGGTTTGCATCGCTGCTTGCCGGATCGTTTTTTGTAGAGTATGTATTTGGTTATAACGGTTTGGGGAAAACTACGGTCGACGCCTTGGAAATGTCGGATTTCCCGGTTGTAATGGGGTCAATTCTTTTCATCGCGTTTATTTTCGTCGTGATCAATATGCTGGTGGATATTATTTATTTTTGGATAGATCCGAGGGTTAAATTGTACTAGTCCATAGTCAATAGTCGATAGTTATGGGGTTAATATTTTTAATAGGTTTTATGGGAAGCGGGAAAACCACGTTAGGGCGCAAACTGGCCTCGCGCATGGGTTATGCGTTTATGGATCTCGACGATATCCTCGAGGCCCGTGAAGGCATGACCATCGCCCAATATTTTTCCAGGTTCGGCGAGGAGGCTTTCCGCAAACTGGAATCGGATGTTTTAAAACACACCCAATATCCCGAAAATGCGGTGGTTTCCACAGGCGGTGGCTTACCTTGTTTTTTCGATAACCTGCAATGGATGAATGCGCATGGCAAAACGATTTACATTAAACTTGCGCCGAAAATTCTGGCCGACCGGCTAAAAAATGAGAGGGTTGAACGGCCGGTACTGAATGGGAAACAAGGCGGGGAATTGGTGGCATTTATCGAACAAAAATTGGCGGAACGGGAAAAATTCTATAACAACGCCGCGATCATTACCGACGGACTAAGCCTTACTGCCGAAAAGGTTGTGCAAATACTGAATGCTGCCAGGTAAAAAATAATAAAAAAAGCCATTTGACCTAATCAAATGGCTTTAAATTTTTTATCAGCTAACCGATCAACCGCCGCCTCTGAGATCGGCTAATGACGAAACTTTCTCAAAGTCTTTGCCGATTGCAAATGTGCCCGCGGGAGCTTTTGCATCGGATATGCCGGAGATCGTAATGCTTTGTTCCTGCCCTTGCTGGAATGCAGTGTACTGCACAGGGAAACCTCCTGCGTTTGCATAGTAAAAGGGATACGCAGTGGTTGGTACACTCACGTCGTTGGTTACCCAAACATCGTAGGTCTTGCCGGATTTAGTGTCTTTTGCAACTACTTTTTTGCAATTAAAGTCGCCGATCTTTTTTGTTTCCGTTGTTGGGGTAAACGAGAATGACGGAATCATCGCCATTGCTTGTTCGAGTTCGGCGGGAGTTGCTGTAGCCGCTTTTTTTAACGAAGCAACAGGAATGTCCAAAATTACTGCTAAATAATCGTGTTTAGCAGTACTCAGCACTTTTACAATGCCTGGCCCGAAAGTTATAACGGCAGCGGACGAATCTGGCGTAAAATATTGTTTTACATCACCTGCCTGACCCTGCATATCCATAGTATAAGCGACCATGCCGTTTGTGTAGGTTTTTTGTGCGCTGGCGCCAAGGGTTGTTGCTGTAAGCACTATGCCCAGGGCAACGTTCAAAAGTTTATAATTCATAAATTAAGTTTTGTTGATACAAAGTAGGATTTTAAACGATATACTCCAAATATAATTTTATTTACCACGTTTTTGCGCTAATTAGATACGGTGATGAATGAATTGTTACGTTTTAATATTTTAAAATTATTGATTTTGATATTTGCATCGCTTTGAGCCTGCCTTACCAGGTTATCGGAATTGCTGCCGTCAATGATCAGCATCGAATAGTTTATACCGCCGATTTGACTTAATGCCCCTCGGGGATTGCCTGTGATATAAAGATAATCGGTTTTGAACATCTGCGGAAACTTATTATAATTTTCGCCATTAAACACTATTATTTTTTTATCTATGAACTGGATAAAGTTGTTTTTTTTAATAAGCCATGCGGTGCTGACGTCTTGATTTATATCGATAAGCCTGACATTCTTCACCTGGCAACTGTCGAGGTATGGCTGAACGGAGTACCGGAAGGTTTTATCATTTACTTTAAGATCTGAAAGCACAACCGCCTTATCGCCGTTTTTAAAAACGACTGCCCTATTTTTTTTAAGATTTAACCACGCGATCTGATTAGCCTGGGCCAAACGGATCTTTTTGACGCCGAAGCTTATACACACCAGGAGCATGCAGATTAAACTTAGCCTCAGCAACCAAACCTTTTTATAATAGAGGAAATAAAACAGGGAGATGATAATGGCGTATAAGAGCAAGTATTCCGACGTAGTGAGCCATATTTTTCCGACACTCGCAACGGGTGCATGCTCTATAAGGGACAATGCCTTGTTCATAACGATAATTGATCTTTCCAATACAAACGCGATGGATTTTGAGAGGACCGGTATCTGCGGAAGCAACAAAAAAAGAATGCCCGAATACATGATAACCGCCGACGGAATAATGATGAACAGATTGCTGAACAAAAAATAAACCGGGAACTGGTGAAAATAGAACGCGCTTAATGGGAAAGTAATAACCTGAGCGGCGATGGATACGGAACATAGCGCCCACAATTTGTCGGCCCATTTGTTTTTAAATTGAAACCATTTGTACACCACAGGCTGAAATACGATCAATCCGAAAACAGCGAGGTACGACAATTGAAAGCCTACGTCGGTTATAAATAATGGGTCGTAAATAAGAAGCAGGAAGGCCGACATGGCGAGTATATTTAACGTATTGATATACCTGCTGAACGTTTTACCGATAATAACCATGCTGATCATCACGGCGGCGCGGCATACCGCCGGCGAAAAGCCCGAAAGCAATGAGTAATACCAGATAAGTGTGATGATGATAACGGCTTTAACCGGTTTGCCATATTTAAAACGGTCTAAAAAGCCAAGCGCCAGTGCCAGCAGAATATAGATAATAGCTACATGCGCACCCGAGACTGACAGCACATGTACGGTGCCGGTTTTTGAATAGGCTTGCAGTACATCGTTACTCAGGTCGGCTTTGTAGCCCAGTATTAAAGTAGAAGCCACCGCTATGGCGTCGGTATCACGCATATTGCGTTGAAGCTTTTCAACAAGCCGCTGCCGCAAGCGCAACGAATACGCGACTACCGGGTTGCCCCGATTGGTGGCCAGCACCACGAATTGCTTTGGAAACAGGAAAACCTGGTAAAAGATATTTTGGTTGGCCAGATATTTTTTATAGTTGAACTCGGCAGGGTTAAAAGGCGGGTCGACGGGGTTATATTTCGCGGGGATCAGCAGCTGGTCGCCATAGTATATATTTTTAGCGGCACTGTCTTTTATCGCGACAAGCAGCGTTCCGCAGGTCGCCGATGCCGTGCCATTGCTAACACTTTGTTTTACATCGGCGGTAAAGCGCAGGATGCCATTTTTGGAATAGGGTTCACTGCTAACCTGTACAACGAGATACCGGCCGGCGGCTTTGGAAAAATGATCTTTGCTGTTCAACTCATTATACCCGATGACCATAACCCAGCCAAAGAAAAACAGGATGAAGCACATAAGGCTGCCGCCCAGCCAGCGGTATTTGTATAGGCTTAACCGGTTATAATAAACATTAAACAGGATAAAAATGCAGCACAGGCTAAGAAGTATTGTGAGCAACCAGGTTAAACGTGCGGCTGATAAAACATGAATGCCCAGCCCGATGCCCAGCAGGAATGGCAGTAAAAGGATGAAGAAGGGGATCTCGCCTTTATGATTTGCGATCATGCAGGCTAATATAATTATTTGCGTTTGTTTAGTATAGTTAATTGTCGTTAGAGGCGGGCGCGGGGATGTCATGGTGAGGCTCTCGAACCATGTGCGGAAAGGCCGTCCCGCATGCTTCGACGGTGCTCAGCATGACACTTTTGATTATTACAATTGGTCCCTTACTTCGAGCAGGAATTGTTTAAGGTTTTCGAGTGAACTGATCACCCGGTGGCTGTCTTTGCTGGCGGCCATATTGTTTTTCAGGTGCTCTTTGGCGCCGTTTAACGTATAACCCTTATCCCGTATCAGGTTCAGGATGATCTTCAGGTTTTCGACGTCTTCAGGGGTAAAATAACGGTTGCCCTTTTTATTCTTTTTTGGCTGCAGGATATCAAACTCTTTTTCGTAAAACCGGATCAGCGACTGGTTGACATCGAAGAGCTTTGACACCTCTCCCATGGAATAATACATTTTACTGATATCGTGTTCCTTGTAGGGCATATGCAAATGTAGTTAATTTCGGAATTCGTCCGCCAGCTGGCGGATCGATTTCGGATTTTTTCGTTTATGGGTTAAAAAACTCCAAAACTTCCTGGTTAAATTCAAACGCGTTGTAAACCGGCGCGAAATGGCCGGCATTGCTGAAAACGGTTAACCGGGCGTTTGGGATATTTTCGGCTATCTGCGCGGTATGCGTTTCCCAAACGATATCATTTTGTCCGGCCATTACCAGTACAGGCGCTTCAATTCGCCGCAAATCCTGGTTAGCCAGGTGCGGTTCGTTCAGCATAAGCTCGTAAATCCTTTTCCTGGCGGGTGCCCCGGGATCGGAACTGGCCTCAAGATCGCCGATCAATTCGCGTACATCCCTAAAAACGATATCCTTTAAACCGTCAGGCGATAAATTAGCGCCCATGATGGCGAGTTTATGCACATATCCGGGATATTTCATGGCCATGATCAGCCCGGTGATACCGCCATCGCTCCAGCCTAAAATATCTGCGTTTTTCAGGTTTAAATGATCGAGCAGCTTTACCATATCGGCGGCAAATAGCTCATAAGTGAGCGGCCCGGTGCTTTCATCGGTGCTGTTTCCATGACCCCGGGTATCCGGGACGATCACCGTAAAATGTTCTGAAAGCTCATCGATCTGCTTTTCAAATACCCTGCCGGACTGATTATTACCATGAAGCAACAGCAAGGGCCGGCCGGCGCCGTAGATCTCGTAGTAGAGGCGGGTATCTTCAAGGCAGGCAACGCCACGGTCGATGCAGTTTTCCTGATATGGAGGAGCTAAATTCATGAGTTAATTTCGCGTGATTTAGAGTTGTTGTATAAACAGGCGGTCTTCTAAAAGGTTCGGGCAAGTTTTAACGCTTACGCTGTTTTATTTTACTCCACGGTTGGGCGGTGGTTTTACCTGCAAGGAAATCGGTCTTTCTATCGACCAATTTCGTTATTTCATCATCTGTCAGGATATAATCTTTCTTTTGTTGACTATTTTGATCTGCAGTTTTCCGACTCATGATATTCAAATTTAATCGTTAATTGTTAATTAGCAAACACGCAAATGCATTAACTTAATACGCGTTTTCATTCGACAAATTCTATAATTCCTAAAATTCCGGTTCAGACAATAATTCTATCTTTGCACTTATGACCGCTTCAGAAATTCGCCAGGCTTTTCTTGATTTTTTTGCTTCCAAAGGGCATGTGATCGTGCCGTCGGCGCCTATTGTTATCAAGAACGACCCCACGCTGATGTTTACCAACGCGGGGATGAACCAGTTTAAGCCGGTTTTTTTGGGTGAGGAAGCGCCAAAATACCCGCGCGTAGCCGACACGCAACGCTGTTTGCGCGTATCGGGCAAGCATAACGACCTGGAAGAAGTGGGGATTGATACCTATCACCATACCATGTTCGAGATGCTGGGCAACTGGAGTTTCGGCGACTATTTTAAGAAGGAGGCCATCGCCTGGAGCTGGGAACTGCTAACCGAAGTTTATAAAATAGACAAAGACCGACTGTATGTTACCATTTTTGAGGGAGACGAAAAGGAAGGACTGCCAAAAGACCAGGAAGCGTATGATTGCTGGAAGCAGCACCTGCCCGAGGATCGCATCCTTTTAGGCAATAAAAAGGATAACTTTTGGGAAATGGGTGAAACAGGACCCTGCGGACCCTGCTCGGAGATCCATTACGACAGCCGGGACGAGGATGAAAGGCTAAAGGTTAAAGGTGAAAGGCTGGTGAATGCGGACGATCCGAATGTTATCGAAATATGGAACAATGTGTTCATTCAGTTTAACCGTTTAAAAGACGGCTCGCTGCAGCCGCTGCCGGCTAAGCACGTAGATACCGGCATGGGCTTTGAGCGCCTGGTGAGGGTTTTGCAGGGAAAAACGTCCAATTACGACACGGATGTTTTTCAGCCGCTGATACAATTTATTGCTAAAAAAAGCGGCATACCGTATCAAAAGCCACGTTTGCCTCACCCTGCCCTCTCCAAAGGAGAGGGTTCAGTTGGCAGCGACGAAAATAGAACCGAAAGCAAGAAAGTCTCCCCAACCGGGGGAGCCCCGATAGCTATCGGGGTAGAGGGGGCTGATTTAGGTGAGGCTAAAACCGATATCGCCATGCGTGTGCTAGCCGATCATATCCGCGCCATCAGCTTCGCTATTGCCGACGGGCAGCTGCCTTCAAACAATAAAGCCGGTTATGTGATCAGGCGGATCTTGCGCAGGGCGGTGCGGTATCAATACCAGTACCTGGGCTTTAAGGAACCTTTTTTAAACCAGTTAGTGCCGCTATTGGCCGGGCAGTTTAAAGGCGTGTTTGACGAGTTGTACAAGCAAAAGGATTTTGTGCAGAAGGTGGTGTTTGAGGAGGAATTGTCATTTCTTAAAACCTTGGGAAAAGGAATAAATATTCTAGCTGGATACACTAGCTATATAACGGATATACAAGACTTTCTAGATAAACAATATGAACACGATTGGGAAAATATTAAAATCGCAGATATAGCTAATTACGGCACGGATTCGGGGGAGAAAACTTTTAAGCAAACTTACCATACTGCCGAATACGCAATGAATACCAATTTTGTGGTTTTAAATTTGGCACAATTTATTTCCAATTATATTGATAGACCTACAGCCGGAGGTTTCACTACACATGAATTAGAAAAAGTTATAAATAACAAAACTGACTATTACGAAGCATTCAATGCTTTAAAAGATTATATTAATAAAAATCACCCAAAACAATTGCCTGCTGAAGTGGCATTTGAATTATCTGATACGTATGGTTTTCCTTTAGATCTAACAGAATTAATGGCGCGTGAAATTGGCTGGACCGTAGATATACAAGGTTATGAAGAAGCGCTCCAACAACAAAAATCCCGTTCCCGCGCGGCAACGGCTGTTGATACCGGCGACTGGACGGTTTTAAAGGATGACGACAGCGTGGAGTTTACGGGCTATGATGAAACGGAAACGATCGCCCATATTGTTAAGTACCGGAAAGTAGCTGCAAAGGGGAAGGAGCAATACCAGATCGTATTGGATAAAACGCCATTTTATGCGGAGAGCGGCGGGCAGGTGGGCGATACCGGCGACCTGGTGTTCCCTGACGGGGAAGTGATCCCGGTAACGGATACCAAAAAAGAAAATGGGCTTATCGTGCATTATGTGGATAAGCTGCCTACTAATGAAGCCATTTCGGATGCGCTGACCGCGATCGTGGATCAGAACCGGCGCGCCAGCATTATGAACAACCACAGCGCCACGCACTTGCTGCATGCCGCTATGAAACAGGTACTGGGCAGCCATGTGAACCAAAAAGGATCATTGGTGAACGCCGAATACTTGCGGTTTGATTTTTCGCACTTCGCGAAGGTGACCGATGAAGAGCTGGCTGAGATCGAAGCGATCGTAAATGAAAAGGTGCGCGAAAACATCGCCTTAAAAGAAGAACGGAACGTGCCTTACCAGCAAGCCATCGGCAGTGGCGTGACCGCGCTGTTTGGCGAAAAGTACGGCGATTTTGTGCGGGTAATCACCTTCGACGAGAAGTTTTCGAAGGAACTCTGCGGCGGTACGCATATCAAGGCCACCGGGCATATCGGTTATTTTAAGATCATTTCGGAGAGCGCAGTTGCGGCCGGCGTGCGTCGTATCGAGGCGATCACCGGTATTGCTGCCGAAAATTATATTAACGAACAAACCAAACTGGTAAACCAGTTAAAGGAAATACTGAAAAACCCGAAAGACATCACCAAAAGCGTAGAGAACCTGGTTGACGAAAATAGCCGCCTTAAAAAAGAGGTGGAGAAAGCGGTTATGGAGCGGTCGTCGGGGTTAAAGAACGAGCTGGCTAAAAAGGCCGAACTGATAAACGGTATAAATTTCATTGCGCAAAAGGTAGACCTGCCCAATGCCGACGCTGTTAAGAACCTGGCCTATAATCTGAAGGATGTTGTGCCCAACCTTTTCCTGGTGCTGGGTGTGGAGATAGACGGCAAACCAGGCATTACGGTGATGATCGCCGAGAACCTGGTTAAAGAAAAAAACCTGAATGCGGGCACGATCGTGCGCGAGTTGGCGAAAGAGATCAAGGGCGGCGGCGGCGGTCAGCCGTTTTTTGCCACCGCCGGCGGCAGCGACGCAAGCGGGCTAAGCAAAGCGCTCGAAAAGGCGAGGGGTTTTGTGGCGGGATAAAAACCGGCGTTTATTTTTTTGTAAGCTAAGCACCGCAAGCACCCCTAAACGGTACCCAAACACCACCCAAACAACGGACTTTTGGGGACAAATGCTTTCAGTTTCGTCTTTATTTTAATTTATGTAAATTTGTTAAAACCGATGTATAATTAACGCTATTATTACGAGTAACCGCATATCGTATGGATACAATGCTTATACAATTGACGAATCAAAGAGCTGCAAAGCTTTTGCGTGAACTGGAGGAGCTGCATTTGATAAAAGTGCTGAAGGAAAATGACGCCCCGATCAATACAAAACTCTCTGACAAATATAAAGGGGTGATCAGCAAGGAGCAGGGGAAAGATCTGAACAGGCACATTAAGCAGATGCGCAGTGAATGGAACAGTATTTAATAGATACCAATATTGTTTCAGATTATTTATCGGCGTCGCTGCCAGCAATAGGTATAACCTTACTGGATGCCGTTATTGATGCTGTTCCCAATATTTCGGTGATCACCCATATAGAATTGCTTTGCTGGACTACAAATACCGAAACCGGGCAAAAGGTAAAAAACTTCATCGCCGATAGCGAAGTAATGGATATTACACCTGCGGTAATCGGCCATTGCGTAAGCTTACGAAAAAACAAGAAAATCAAAACTCCCGACGCTATTATTGCCGCCACGGCCCTGGCTCATAATCTTACTATTATCACCAACAACGAGAAGGACTTTGCAGGCATACAAGAACTTAAAGTTGTTAACCCGCATAAATTGTAAGCGGGTTAGGTTTCAAGGTTGAATTATTTAAACTATTATATGTGTTCGCCCCTCCGTTCGTATCCGTTCGCCCCTTTCCGAACGCGAACGGTACCGTGGTGAGCGGGCAGCAAGCAATAGTGAGTCACTACAATAAAAACGGAAACTATGAGTTTTAAAAAATCCGAAATTGAAATTCCGCCTGCGGCAGGCAGAATTCGAAATCCTATTGATCCCCGTCCTCCGTATTAAATAAATACGTTTCCACATTACCGGTTGGCGGGTTGCTCATTGCGCCATGGCTTTGCTGCCACCAAAAGAGCAGGCGGGGCTTTTCGCGGTTGCCGATCTCGTTCATAGATTCCGAGTCGTACAGGCGGCCATTAACCATCACATATTTTATATTATCACTGTTATGGATATCGGTCAGCGGGTTTGCGTTTAAAACAATCAGGTCTGCCAGTTTGCCGGTTTCCAGTGAGCCGATCTCTTTATCCATGCCCAAATAGGACGCCCCGTTGATGGTGGCGCAGCGCAATGCCTGCATCGGCGTCATGCCGCCCTGGGTCAGCATCCATAGCTCCCAGTGCGCGCCCAGGCCCTGCAGCTGGCCGTGCGAGCCAAGGTTGACCTTTGTGCCGCCGTCGGCTATTTGTTTAACATATTTCGATACCTCGATATGGCCGTAGTCGCCGTATTGCGAAGTGGTGCGGCGCAAGGAGCGGGCGTCCACAATGTCCTGCGGCGTAAAATTCAGCAGGTGCTCGTTTTTCCAAACCTCGGTGCGGTCGTACCAAAAATTCTCGCCAAACTGCGTGCCATAGGCTACAATGAGGGTGGGGGTATAGCCGCTGCGGCTGTCGTTCCACAAGGTTTTCACATCCTTATAAACCGGCCAAACCGGAATATTATGCTCGATGCCGGTATGGCCGTCGAGAATCATTGTCATGTTGGTGAAAAACGTTGAGCCTCCTTCGGGCACAACTTCCATCTGCAGCTCGCGGGCAGCCTCGATAATTTGCTGCCGCTGCTCGCGGCGGGGCTGGTTATAGCTTTTAACCGAGAAGGCGCCTACGTCCTTTAACCTTCTTAAATTGGACCGGGCATCGTCCAGGCTGTTGATCACCGTTTTAAAATCGCCGTCGGCGCCGTAAAGAATGGTGCCTGTGGAGTACACCCTCGGCCCGACGATCCGTCCGGCCTTTAACATTTCCGACTGGCTGAAAACCATTTCCGTATTACTCGACGGGTCGTGTGCCGTGGTGACGCCAAAGGACAGGTTGGCGTAATAATTCCAGTCCTGCTGGGGTGTTATGCCATCTGGGCTGGTATGCAGATGCGCGTGCACGTCCACAATGCCCGGCATAATGGTTTTCCCGGCAAGGTCATAAACTTTAGCATCGGCGGGTATAGCGATGTCTTTGCCGATCGCCGCTATCTTATTTTGGTCGATAACTATGGTGCCGTTCTCGATCACCTCATCGCCCTTCATAGTGATAATGCGCACGTTTTTAAAAGCTATTTTACCATCCGGAACATCGGTTTTTAACCGGAGGCCTATATCGATCCCTGCCGTGTCGATTGGTGGCGTTTTATCCGGGCCACCCTCTATAAACGGGAAAGCGTGACGTATATCGCGCTCATAATATTTCGGCCCGAGTGTCCACATCAGCTTCTGGCTGTCCTTGCTCCAGTGCAGGTAGGTGCCGGCATCGCGGGTAAGCTTGCTCAGCGGAATGGCTTTATTGGCCGCCGACAGGTCCTGCGCGCTGCCGGTGTATACCATGGGGGTTATATAACAGTTATACAGTTCGGTAAAGGCCATCCACTTACCATCGGGACTGGGGTTGAATTGCGTAGAATACTTCGATGTGTACAAGGTTTGTTGGTTGGCCCCGGTTGTATCCATCATTTTAAACGCTTTTAAATCGCCATCGGAACTTTGATAGTATATTTTTGAATCGTTGGCCGAGTACTGCGGATAGATGCCATGATTAATGATCATTTTAGGCGTTCCGCCGTTTGCCGGGATCGTGTATATCCCCGGGTCGGTGCCAAATGCAAAGCCTGAAGTTTCATTGCCCACACCTTTTACGAATATGATCTTATCGCCCTTATTCGAAAACTTTGGCGAATAATAAAAACCTTTGTCGGAAGTAAGTCTTGTTACCTGGCAGGTGGTCAGATCGATTTTATTGACCGATGCCTTCAGTTCGTCCGTCCAGTCGATATAAACCAGCGATTTTCCATCGGGGCTGAATGTCGGCTCATACTCAAAGTCATTTGTCGTGGTAATGCGGGTCGGCACGCCATCAGGGATAACCTTGGTATAAATATAACCCGCTGCATTAAACGCCACCATCTTGCCATCAGGCGAGGTAGTAAGCTGGCGGATCATTCTAACCGGAAAATCTTCCTGGAAAACTTTTTGCGGAAAATGGAGCGCATCGGTAATGGTTTGCTGCGAAGTAACTTCAAAGGGTATCTGTACTGCGTTCAGCGTGTTGATATCCAGATTCCAGATCTTTCCTTTTGCGTAGAAAATGAGGTTGTTATTATCCGGTGTCCAGGCAAAATTGGGATACAGGCCAAATATGGCCCAGGTTTCCTGCTGGTCGTGCGACAGGTCGTCATATACCGGCCATTCCTCGCCGGTGGCTAAGTTGTGGATGTACAGTACAGATTTAAGCCTTACCCGTTTTACAAAGGCCATCAATTTGCCGTTCGGCGATATTTGCGGGCGGCAGGCGCCGCCTGCGCCACCGGCCACCGTTTCTATCTCGCCGGTTTGGCGGTTTAAGCGTTTTATAGCGTAAATACCTTTATAGGGATCTTTATTATATTGAAAATACGGACCGGGGGTAACATCCTCGCTCCAGTACACATAGTTCCCATCCGGCGATACCACCGGCTCGCCGGCATCCTGCTGATCGTTTTTGCGTTTGGTAAGCTGTATGCCTTCGCCGCCGCTTTTGTGGTAAAGCCACATCTCGCCCGCACCCAGGGAGCGCGTGCCGGTAAAATGTTTACGCGCCACTAAAAATTGGCCGTCGGGTGTCCATGACGCGTTATTCAATAGCCGGAAAGTTTCTTTGGTAACGGGGTGCTTATTGCCGCCGTCGCTGTTCATGATCCAGATATTATCGCCGCCGTCGCGGTCGCTGGTATAAGATACCTGTTTGCCATCGGGGCTAAAACGCGGCTGCACCTCCCAGGCTTTGCCGCCCGAAAGCAATGTGGCTTTGCCGCCGGTAACCGGCATGCTGTAAATATCGCCCAGCAGGTCAAAAACAATCGTTTTACCATCGGGGCTCACGTCCAGGTTCATCCAGGTGCCTTCGTTTGTGGAGAAGATTATCTTTTTAGCAGGCGAAGGTGGATTCTCGACGTTCCATTTCTGAGCGTGTAGACCTGTTGCGATGAAAAGAAGCAATATAGCAGTGAAGAACGATCTCATAGTTAATGTTTACGCTGCGAATTTAGAAATATTATGTCATTTGGGATTTCGGAATTACGATTTCGGATTATCTTTACCCACGGCCCTCGTATGACTATTCAGCAGACCCTCAAACAATATTGGAACCACGATGCCTTCCGCCCCATGCAGGAGGAGATCATCACGTCCGTTTTGCTTGGACGCGATACGCTGGCCCTACTGCCAACCGGCGGCGGTAAATCCGTGTGTTACCAGGTGCCGGCGCTGGCAAAAGAAGGGATCTGCCTCGTTATTTCGCCGCTGATCGCGTTGATGAAGGACCAGGTGGAAAACCTGAAATCAAAGGGCATCGAAGCCATTTCCATTGTATCCGGCATGGGCAAGCGCGAGATCGACATTGCCCTTGACAATTGCATTTACGGGCCGATAAAGTTTTTATACCTCTCGCCCGAGCGGCTGCTGTCCGACCTGGTACGCGAGCGCATCAAATACATGAAGGTAAATTTGATCGCGGTCGATGAGGCGCATTGTATTTCGCAATGGGGCTACGATTTCAGGCCGCCGTACTTACATATCGCCGATCTGCGCGAATTGCACCCGGAAGTTCCCGTTTTGGCCCTCACGGCGACCGCGACTGCCGATGTAAGGGAAGATATTCAGCAAAAGCTGCTATTTAAAAACCCTGCTGTTTACCAAAAAAGCTTTGAGCGGAAAAACATCAGCTATGTGGTTCAAAGCGAAGAGAACAAGCTCCGTAAATTATTGGACATTGCCAAAGGGGTGAAAGGCAGCGGCATTGTCTATGTGCGCAGCCGGAAGGAAACGGCGGAGATTTCCAAGTTCTATAATCAAAATGGTGTCAAAGCCGATTTTTATCATGCGGGGCTGGAAGCAAGCCTGCGCTCCCAAAAACAAGACAGCTGGAAAAATAACCGCACACGCATCATTGTGGCTACCAATGCGTTTGGGATGGGTATCGACAAGCCGGACGTGCGGTTTGTGATCCATAAAGATATGCCTGAAAGCCTGGAGGCGTACTACCAGGAAGCGGGGCGGGGCGGGCGCGATGGGCATAAGGCCTACGCAGTTTTATTGTATAACCAAACCGACCGGCTGAAACAGCAAAAAAAGTTCGAGCTGAGCTTTCCGTCGATAGCCGAAATAAAGCAGGTATATCACTACCTCGCTAATTATTATCAACTGGCCTACGAAGCGGGCGAGGGGGTGAGTTTCGACCTTGACCTGGGCGATTTTTGCAGCCGCTTTAAGCTCGACCCGGTAAAAACCATTAACGCGTTGAAATTCCTGGAGCAGGACGAATACCTGGCGTTTAACGAAAGCGTTTTTTTACCGTCGCGGTTTAAGTTCGAGGTGGCAAATGAGCAGCTGTATAATTTCCAGATACAAAACCCCGGGTGGGACCCTTTCATTAAAACACTGCTGCGATCATACGGCGGCGCGTTTGAAAATTATGCGCGCATACGCGAATTTGAAGTGGCCCGCCGTACGCACATGAATGTGCAGCAGGTGGTCGACGGTTTAAAGCAGCTGCAGGATTTTAACATCCTGAGCTATCAGCAGCAAACCGATCAGCCGCAGGTTACTTATTTAAAACCGCGTCAGCCATCCGAAGCCCTGTATATCAACAAGAAAGTGATCGACGAACGAAAGGCCACTTATAAAAAAAAGATGGAGGCGGTTTTTGCCTATGCGGAGCATAAAAAATGCCGCAGCCAGATGCTGCTCGCTTATTTCGACGAGCCTTATGCCGAAAAATGCGGCGTTTGCGATATATGTCTTGAAGAGAAGCGAAAAAAGAACGCATCCGAAATATTTGACGATATCACCATTGAGATCGTGCAATTATTGACCACTTCTTCGCACGACATCGGCTCGCTGGTAACATCCACCTTCACCGGAACCGAAAAAGAAAAGATCGAAACCATCAGGCTGCTGCTCGATGCCGGCAAGATCAAATTTGCCGGCGAAAAACTGGTTATAAACGGTTAACAATGCCTTTGTAATTTTGGTTATTACCGCTAACTTACATTAAATTAATCTCATCGCCATGTGGACAGAAACCGACAACAAACTTTATAAGTCGTTTACTTTTAAAGATTTCTCCGAAGCGTTTTCATTCATGACCAGGGTAGCCCTGGCCGCCGAAAAAATGAACCATCACCCCACGTGGACAAACACGTACAACAAGGTGGAAATATGGCTCAACACGCACGATGCAGGCGATATTGTTACCGAAAAGGACAGAAAGCTGGCTGCCGAAATCGATAAGCTGGTTAAAAATTAAATAGCGCATTAGCAGGTAAAGGGTTCCGCTTTCAATAATTTGGCGTAACAGTTTCGGTATATAATTTTGATTTACCGGAATTATATTACTTTAGTCAAATTTTTAACTGATCTTATTTATGTCGGAAACAACTTCGGCGGCTCCGGTCGTCAAAAAGAAATCCAGGTTCCCCAAAGCCGTCCCGTACATTATTGGTAACGAGGCCGCCGAGCGTTTCAGCTATTACGGCCTGCGCTCTATCCTTGTCACCTTTCTTGTAGCCGGTTTTTACAACCCGCATAAAATAGCGTCGCTGGATGTAACTGCAAGTGCACGGGCCAATGAAGTAACGCACTTGTTTGTTACACTGTCTTATTTTATGCCACTCGTAGGCGGTATATTGGCCGACTGGTATTTTGGAAAATACAAGGTTATATTATGGATCTCGCTGGTTTATTGCCTTGGCAACTTATTTACGTCATCATTTACCGCTAGCTTACCTTTATTTTCAACCGGGTTGGTTTTAATTGCCATTGGGGCTGGTGGCATCAAGTCGTGTGTTTCGGCTAACGTAGGCGATCAGTTCGACAAATCGAACCAGGACCTTCTTTCCAAAGTTTACGGCTGGTTTTATTTCAGTATCAATGCCGGCTCAATGGTTTCTACCATGCTGATTCCGTATATGTATGAACATTACGGTCCGCGCATAGCCTTTGGAATTCCTGGTGTCCTTATGGCGCTGGCCACAATTATTTTCTTTTCAGGCCGAAAAATGTATGTAAGAGTGCCACCTGCCGGCGTCAATAAAAACAACTTCGTATTTATCTCATTTTATGCGTTAACCCATTTGGGGCAAAAGCAAAAAGGCCAGTCCTGGCTTGATGTTGCGAAAGGTCCCTATGATCCCGAAAAAGTGGAAGGAATAAAGGCGGTTTACCGTGTGATGTCAGTATTCTTTTTTGCGCTGGCGTTTTGGATAGTTTGGGACCAAAATCTTTCTGAATGGGTTTTACAGGCTGGCCGTATGGACCGTACCATCATTAGCATAGGCTCCTGGAAATACAGTATGCTGCCTGGCCAGGTTCAAACGTTTAACCCGGTATTCCTGCTTATTTTTATTCCATTGTTCAATTATTGGGTTTACCCATTTTTCGACAAGATCGGCATCAAAGCCACCCCTTTACGCCGGCTGGGCACCGGGCTGGTTCTTACCGGCATTTCTTTCGCAGTTGTTGCATTTTCACAATCGATGATCGATCACGGGGCAACGCCTTCCATTTGGTGGCAAATCCTGGCTTATGTACTTCTTTCTGCCGCCGAAGTGTTGGTTTCGATTACCGGTTTGGAGTATGCTTACACGCACTCGCCAAAGTCGATGAAAAGCACCATGACGGGCGTTTGGTATGTGGTGGTTTCTATGGGTAACCTTATCACGGCCGCAGTTCAGGCCAACATCGCCGACCACGGTATATTAGAGAAACCATTAACCGGCGCTGGCTTTTACTGGAATTTTGACGTGGCGATTATCGTCGTATTTGTAATCGCGTTTCTTTTGGTTTCGCCGCACATCAAAGAACACAATTATATCGAAAACATTGAGCCGGGCGACCATAATCATATCGTAGCCGATACTGACAATTTATAACGCCCATCGCTAAATATATAATATATTAAAACGGGAAAGTTGATACGACTTTCCTGTTTTTTGTTTTTATAAGTCTAAATCGACTATTTTTGACCTTTTAATCTGCCATATCTAAAACAGTGCCCGACAGCGTCGTTATTATACCTACCTATAATGAAAAGGAAAACATTGAACGGATGATCCGCAAAGTTTTTTCCCTGCCCCATGATTTTCATTTACTGATCATAGACGACGGCTCGCCCGACGGTACGCAAAATATTGTAAAAGAACTAATCCCGGAATATCCGGGAAGGCTTTTTATTGAAGAACGCGGAGGCAAACAGGGGCTGGGAACCGCTTATATTCATGGGTTTACGTGGGCGATTTACAAGCATTACGATTTTATTTTCGAGATGGACGCGGATTTTTCGCATAACCCGGACGACCTGCTAAGGTTAAGACAGGCATGTATAGAAGGCGCCGACGCAGCAATCGGCTCGCGGTACAGCAGCGGCGTGAATGTGGTGAACTGGCCCATGAGCCGTGTACTGATGAGCTATTTTGCATCCGTATATGTCCGGTTCATAACCGGTTTAAAAATACGCGATGCGACGGCCGGCTTTATGTGCTACAAACGCAGGGTGCTGGAAACCGTGCGGCTTCATAAAATAAAATTCGTAGGCTATGCTTTCCAGATCGAAATGAAATACACGGCGGTAAAGCATGGATTTAACGTGGTCGAGGTGCCTATCATCTTTACTGACCGGACAGCCGGTACATCAAAAATGTCGACCAGTATATTTAAGGAAGCCTTTTTTGGAGTTATCCTGATGAAGATCAATTCTATTTTCAGAAAGTATCCGGAAGGATAGGTAGGATTTCGGATTTCGAATGTTGGATTTCGAATTTATGACTTACAATGTCGAAAAGTCTCATCATCAACGACGGAAAATTAAAATGCTTAAATGCCAAGATAGGATCAAAGAATTTTCCAAATCCGAAATTGAACATTCGAAATCCGAAATAAACAATTAATTTCGTCACTAATGAACGAATTCCTCGATCCCGATAGCGAACGCCTTTCGCCGGCCGAACGTGACATTGAAAAAGTGCTGCGCCCGCAGGTGTTCGAGGATTTTACGGGTCAGCATAAAATATTAGCCAATTTAAAGGTATTTGTCCAGGCGGCGCGGCAGCGCGGCGAGGCCCTGGATCATGTGCTGTTGCACGGCCCGCCGGGATTGGGCAAAACCACCTTATCCTATATCATTGCCAATGAAATGGGCGTGGGCATCAAGATCACATCCGGGCCTGTTTTGGATAAGCCGGGCGACCTTGCCGGACTGCTGACGAACCTGGAAACCGGCGACATTCTTTTTATCGACGAGATCCACCGTTTAAGTCCTTTGGTGGAGGAATATTTGTATTCCGCAATGGAGGATTTTAAGATCGACATTATGCTCGAGAGTGGGCCGAACGCGCGCTCGGTACAGATATCGCTTAACCCTTTTACCCTTGTTGGGGCCACTACACGCTCGGGGCTGCTCACTGCACCGCTCCGCGCCCGGTTCGGTATCAATTCGCGCCTGGAATATTATGACGCAAAGCTATTAACGACTATCGTGCTACGCTCCGCATCGATATTAAAAACACCAATCAGTGATGAGGGTGCCTATGAAATAGCGCGGCGCAGCCGTGGCACACCGCGTATCGCCAATGCCTTATTGCGGCGTACGCGTGATTTCGCCCAGATCAAGGGCGATGGTAAGATCGACACGACTATTGCGAAATATGCGCTCAACGCGCTCAATGTTGACGAGCATGGGCTGGACGAAATGGATAACAAGATTCTGGCTACCATCATCGACAAATTTAAAGGCGGTCCTGTGGGCTTAAAAACGATTGCGACAGCGGTTGGGGAAGAGGAGGGCACCATTGAAGAAGTTTATGAGCCTTTTTTGATACAGGAAGGTTTTCTGATGCGTACTGCCCGCGGTAGGGAAGCCACCGAGAGCGCGTATAAGCACCTGGGTAAAATAAAACTGGGCGGCAATCCATCGCTGTTTTAATACTAACTATCAAATCATGTCATTTCGACGAGGAACGAGGATAAAATGAAAATTCTTCAATTAGCTTGGTTATTGCTTGTTGTCACCAGCGTATCCGCTCAACGGCCCATCCGGGTATGCGTGGCCGGTTTAAATCACGATCATGCGCATGGTATTTTAAGGCGCTATAAGGACGGTACGATTGATATTGTCGGCATAGCCGAGCCCAATAAAGAGCTGTGGGTAAAATATGGCAAGCTCTACCATATACCTGATTCCTTATTCTTCGCCGACCTGAAAAAATTGGTGATGCTAAAAAAACCCGACGCCGTTTTAGGATATAATGCCGTTGCGAACCACGTCGACATTGTTGAAATTTGCGCGCCGCTGCATATCCCGGTGATGGTTGAGAAGCCGCTTGCTGCTACGCTGGCGCAGGCCAAACGGATCGAGGCGCTGGCGAACCAATATCATATCAAAGTACTAACCAACTACGAAACCACCTGGTACCCATCGGGTAAATTTATTTATGATGAAGTAGCAGCAGATAGCATAGGCCCTATTAAAAAAATGGTGGCGCATGATGGGCACCAGGGCCCGAGAGAAATAGGCTGCAGCAAGGAGTTTTTAGCATGGCTTACCGACCCGGTGCTGAATGGCGCCGGTGCTTTAAATGATTTTGGTTGTTATGGCGCTGACCTTATGACCTGGCTGATGCACGGCCAAAAGCCAATAGCCGTTACAGCAGTTACCCATCATTATAAACCTAATCTATATCCAAAAGTAGATGATGACGCCGAGATTTTGGTGGAATACCCCAATGCTATGGGGCAAATAGAGGGTTCGTGGAACTGGCCGTTTGGTATTAAGGACCTGGAGGTTTTTGGCGAGCATGGCTATTTACATTCATTAAATGGTACCGACGTAGACATTCGCATGCGCGAGAACAGGAGAAGTTCGATAAAAGCTGAGGCGTTGCCTGTCCCTGTTAATGATCCATTGGTTTATTTAGACGCCGTTTTGCGGGGAAAACTGGCCGGCACTGATGACCAGGCTTCTTTAAAATACAATATGATTGTGATGCAGATACTGGACGCCGCTAAACGGTCGGCGAAAGAAGGCAGGCGGATTGTTTTGTAATGGCCATCGGCGACAACGAAATTTTATTTTTCGCTTCGATAAGCTTTTATCTAAAACAAAAATTGTTCTATTTTAGCCCGTCTTTAAAACACCGTCTATATTATGTTAAAACCATTTTTTTCACTCGTAATTTCATGCCTTTTAGGTTTATCGGCACTCGGCCAGAATAACACTGCTATTATGGCGCGCAAGCAGGTGCCTGTTGTTTGCTATCACCAGATACGGGACTGGAGGGCCACCGATTCCAAAACTGCTAAAGATTATATCATACCGATAGCTGCGTTCAAGCAGCATATGAAAATGCTGGCCGACAGCGGCTACCATACCATCCTGCCCGATCAGCTTTATAATTATCTTACCAAAGGGGCGGCACTGCCAAAGAAGCCCATCATGCTTACTTTTGATGATACCGACTTGGACCAGTTTACCATCGCGCGCCCGGAGATGAAAAAATATGGCTTTAAAGGCGTGTTTTTTATCATGACCGTGTCGCTTGGCCGGCCGCATTACATGACCAAAGAGCAGGTTAAACAGCTGTCGGACGAGGGCAACGTGATCGCCAGCCATACCTGGGACCACCACCGGGTTGACAGGTATAAGCATAATGCTAATCCCAAAAAAGACGATTGGGTGATACAAATCGAAAAACCAACAAAAAAGCTGGAAGAGATAACCGGCAAAAAAATAGATTATTTTGCCTACCCTTTTGGCGTGTGGAAAAAGCCGGTATTGCCAGAGCTGAAAAAGTATGGATTTAAGCTGGCGTTCCAGCTGGCCGACAAGCGCGATCCTGATTATCCGCTGTTAACCGTAAGGCGAATATTAGATAGCGGCTACTGGACCACCAAATCATTCAGCAATAATGTAAGGCATAGCTTTTAACGTTCAGCGCCTTTTTGAAAAGAAATTTTTCCAACAGGGGGATGTAACTGAACGATATTGCCCGGAACAGGCTTAGTGTTCCAGTGGTTATGTAAGATCAACGCGGCTCCGATGGCAGATGAGCGCGCTGCGGTCGCTGCGTGTACTTCCATCCCCGGAAACGCGGCGGCCAGTAAATGCATAAAAATGTTGTTTTTGCTGAACCCGCCGTCGACGTAGATCCTTGTTACTTCCGGGTTATTTAAAACCCTTTTGGCAGATATAGTTTGCAGCTGGACCAGGTCTATCATAAGCTGATGATAAGCTTCCGCATAGCTTTTAAATGCCGCAAGATCCCTGGTTGCAAACGCCGATTCTTTGATAAACTCATCCGAGGGCAGTATTTGCGAATGTTCTTTATTTAGCCGTTCAACTATTTTTAGATCAAACGGCAGATCATTAAATACAACCGCATTATTACCAAAATGATCAACGATCCGGTTAACCTGCTGTTCGTGTTCATGTCCCGAAAACAACCGTGAGGCCTTAACCGGCTTACCCTGGTACTGCATATAGCACAAGCAGTCCTGTTTCAATTCCTCCGCGGTTAGCGGCGCCTGGTTAAAAGGATTAAGGCTGATGCACCATGTACCGGTCGAGATCAAGACAAAGGGCTCTTTAAAACTTACCAGGTACGGGATCAGGGCGGCGGAGCTGTCATGTAAGCCTATCCCGGCTTTATAATTCTTAACGGCCAGGGGTTTTTCTGCCGGCGCAACGGGGGCCAGCTTTGCAGCTAATCCCTCCTGTTGTATCCAATCGTAATAGCGGTTTTTTTCAAAGTCCCACATCGCGGTATGACAGCCGATGCTCGTTATATCCGAATAATATTTCCCGGTGAGCAACGAGCTCAAATATTGGGGAAGGTGCAACGCATACCTTGTCTGCTTAAAGACTTGTGGCTGTTCATGTTTTAACCGGTATAGCTGCAACCCTGAATTGAGGCTGCCAAGCGCCGGCGATGCGGTTTGCTTACAGAATCTTTCTTCACCGCCATATCGTGTATAAAGCACACTGCTTAACTCTGTAGGATAGGGTTTCAGGTAGTTATATAATGGCGTTAAGAGTTTACCGTTTTCATCGATATAAACCAGGCTTGCGCCATAGGCTGAAAAATTGACTGCCTTTACATCATATTCTTTTTGCGTGCATACTTCGTGTAACGACTCCAGCACCCATGAGGAAAGTTTTTCAATATCCTCGCAGGCAAATTCGTCCTCATCGACTGTTTCGGGAAGAGTTGCTGATCGTTCAAAAACCACCTGGTAATTCTCGTCGAATAAAAACAGTTTTTTATTGGTTTTACCGATATCGAATATAACTATTACCGGGATAGGCATGGTTTAATCGTTTTGATTATAAGCCAGTAGCCACGGTTTTTGATCCGCGCTCGTTAATCAGGTTTTCCCTGACCTTTAGTTTGCGATACGTCCCGATGGGGTCTATCGCTCCGCCTGCGCGCCTGCTTGCTTCCGCTACCAACGCCCGCACATCTGTACGATAAGCCTGTTGTAATATTTCCTGGGCTAAAGTCACGTCATTCGTCGCCTGCGCGGCTACCAGTGCACCCTTGTCGACCAATAAAGCCTGGGCATAAGCTATTTTGATGGCCTGCACCGACTGTAGCAGATCCTCGATGGGGTCTTTAACATTATGCGAGGCATCGATCATCCAGCCCAGATCGTTTGCATGGTTCATGCCCCGTGCGTCCATGCCTTCCACCAGTTCATTAAAGATCAGGAAAAGCTGGTAAGGGTTAATACTGCCGACCGTTAGATCGTCGTCACCATATTTAGAGTCGTTAAAATGGAACCCCGCCAGTTTGCCTTCCATCAATAGTAACGACACGATCTGCTCGATATTCGCATTTGGCAGGTGATGCCCCAGGTCGACCAGTGTGTAAGCCTTTGGGCCAAGCTTTGTGGCATACAATAATGACTGGCCCCAATCGGCTACCGTTGTGGAATAGAAGTTAGGTTCATAGCACTTATATTCCAGGTAAAGTTTCCAATTGGACGGCAGCGCGGCATATATTTCTTTTAAGCTTTCCAGCGTCCGCTGAAAAGCCTCGCGAAAATTTAACTGACCCGGGAAATTGGAACCATCGGCCAGCCAAACCGTAAGCGCCTTCGAACCTAGCGCTATGCCCTGCTTAATTACTTCAATATTATGATCGATGGCCTGCCGGCGGACATTTTTATCGACATGCTGCAGCGAACCGAATTTGTAGCTAAGCGGTTGGTCGGACTGATCCTGGAAAGTGTTTGAGTTTACGGCGTCGAAGCGTAAGCCGTGTTGGGCGGCAAGCGTCTTTATGGCGTTGGCATCTGTTGGGATATCCCAGGGAATATGCAGCGAGATAGCGCCGCTGGATTTGTTCAAAGCATGCAACAAGCCTACATCGGCGATTTTTTCTTCCAGGTTCCGCGGTTCGCCCCCGCCCGAAAACCGCCCGAACCGGGTGCCGCCTGTGCCTAATGCCCAGCTGGGAATCGCGATTTGGAAAGATATCAGTTTTTTCATCACATCATCCAAATCTGCTACACCTTCCGACATGAATTCAAAACTTCGGCTATGTTCAGCTAAAGATTGGTTATTGAGCTCGTCAATTTTATGTTTCTCTATTTGCATTGCAACTTCTTTAAGGTAAATAAAAAACTTCCTTCAAGGATATGCTTACCGGTGAGTGATCGGGGTTTGTTTCCATCATATCGGCCATATAGTCCCACCATTTTTGCATGACGGCATTTGCAGGTAAGTTATCCAGCGCCTCCGGGTTATCAGTTCTTAAAAATCCAAAAAGGTCATTTGTTTTCTCATCTAAAAATATCGAGTATTCGCTTATTCCGACTTGTTTTAATAATGCCGAAAGTTCGGGCCATATATCGTCATGACGCCTTTTATATTCCTGCTCAGAGCCTGGCAATAATTTCATTTTAAAAGCTACACGGTACATTGGCTTTTATCTTAAAAACGCCGCGGCTACCCCGCCGTCAACGTTTAAAACGTTGCCCGTCGATTTATTAAGCAACCCCCCTACAAGGGCAAAGCAGGCATTGGCAATATCGTCGGGCAAAATGGTTTCGTTCAGCAAGGTTCTTTTGGCGTAGTAAGCCGGCAACTCTTCCACTGTAACGCCATAAGCCTTTGCCCGACCTTCGGCCCAGCCGCCTGCCCAAATATTACTGTCGCTGATCACGGCGTCGGGATTAACCACGTTTACGCGTATCTTATCGGCACCCAGCTCGGCCGCGTTTAACCTGCTTAAGTGCAGCTGCGCAGCTTTCGCGCTCCCGTACCCGGCATTATTGGGCCCGCTTACGAGGGCGTTCTTGCTCACAATATTAATGATATCGCCCCCAATATCCTGCTTTTTCATCACCTCCACAGTGGCCTGCGTAACCAGGAATTGGCCCTTTACCAGTACATCATAAAGCAAGTCCCAGTCTTTTTCGGTATGGTCGGCTATGGTTTTGGATATGGACAACCCCGCGTTATTTACCACGAGGTCCACGCCGCCGAAGGCTAAGATGGTTTGCGTTAATGCTTCCCGTATCTGCTCCGGATTGGTTACATCCAGCATGGCAGTAGTATAAGCATCTTTTCCGAATTGTTTTTCGAATGCTTCGCCGGCTTGTTTTAACCGTTCAGCATTCATATCGTTCAGAATGACGACCGCACCCTCTTCTGCAAACTTTTTGGCGATAGCTTTTCCTATCCCGCCCGCGCTGCCGGTTACCAGCGCAATGCGGCCCGACAGTGCTTTTGGTTTTGGCATCCGCTGCAGCTTGGCTTCCTCGAGCAGCCAGTATTCAATGTCAAATGCTTCCTGCCGGGGCAACGATGTATATTTAGAAATAGCCTCGGCGCCCTTCATTACATTGATGGCGTTAATGTAAAACTCAGCGGCCACCCGTGCGGTTTGTTTGTCTTTTGCAAAAGTGAACATACCCACGCCGGGATATAAAATTACCACCGGGTTCGCATCGCGTATAGCAGGGCTGTTAGCGTGCTTGCAGCTGTTGTAATAGTCGCCATACATTTTGCTGTATTGCTCAAATGCGGGCGTTAGTTTTTCTTTTATCGCGACCGCGTCAGACAAATTTTCGTTCGGTCCGAGATCTAAAACAAGTGGGCTGATCTTGGTACGCAAAAAATGGTCGGGACAGCTGGTGCCCATTGGGGCAAGGCGTTGCAGATCGTTGGAATTGATGTATTCCAAAACCCGCGCATCGTCTGTAAAATGCCCGATCATCCTTGTTTTTGATGAGCAGAAACCGCGTAATACAGGCGCTAAAGCAACAGCTTGTTTTTTACGGTCTGTTTCTTCCAGGCTTTTTATCTTTTCACCGCCAAACACCGGGACTTTTTTGCCATAATTTTCTTCGAGGTATGTGGCACATTTTTCAATAACCTCCAGGGTGTTGATATAGCTTTCGTAGGAGGTATCGCCCCAGGTAAACAACCCGTGCGAGCCGAGCATAATACCGCGTATACCGGGGTTTGCGTCCAGGCATTGCTTTAATTTCAGGCCCAGGTCGAAGCCCGGCCGCTGCCAGTCGACCCACCCGATGGCGCCGTTAAACAGCTGTTGCGTAATCTTTTGGCCATCCTTTGCCGCCGCGATGGCGATAGCGGCATCGGGGTGCAGGTGGTCGATATGTTTAAAGGGCAGGAAACCGTGAAGCGGTGTATCGATCGATGGCGCCTTTGAGTTGAGGTCGAAAATGCTGTGGTTAAACAACTCAACCATTTCGTCTTCATATTCAACACTGCGGTAAACACTTTTTAAGCTCCTTAGCCTATCCACGTACAAGGCGGCAAGCCCGCTTTTTTTTAAGGTACCCAAATCCCCGCCCGATCCTTTTATCCACATCACCTCCACTTCCTTGCCGGTGAGGGGATCTTTGCCGATGGTTTTGCACGATGTGTTGCCGCCGCCATAATTGGTGAGCCGCAGGTCGGCACCCAGCAAATTGGAACGATAGATCAATAGAGCCACCTCATCGCCGGCTAATTCCGCGGCAATTTTATCGTCCCATAAATAACTTACATGTTTAAATTCTTTGGCAGACATATACGGTCCTGTACTTATTTAATTGAATTTCCATACCCCACGATCATTACCGCCACAATGATGGTAACAATACCGGCGATCACGGTAACGATCGCTTTTCTGCTCACGTTTTTCCACTCCCTCAGCAATAACCCCCAAACATTGGCGACCAATATAATAAAAGCCATGTGCAGTATCCACGAGCTGGCGCCGTTACCCAGCCTGCTTTCGCCCATGCCGTAAAAAAAGAACTGTAAAAACCAGGTAGTTCCCGCTAAAGCGGAAAATAAATAATTTTTTAGCAACGGCTTTTTGGCGTTGGTATAATCGCCAAAAGTTTTATTGCGTGCGTTTAATATCATACACCAAACCAGGTTGGTGGTAAGGCCGCCCCATAGGAGCACCACGTAGGTTACATTATTGCGAAACAAAAAATTTCCCGACCCGGGGTGCGCGGCTTTCCATATCTCGTTTGCGGTATCCGCCATGTGTTTGCCGGCCTCGATCCCGAAATTAAAACAGGCGCTCAACACGCCCGAAACAATGGCGACCGTAATGCCCAGCCCGAAATGATAATCTTTATTGTCATCGGCAACCAAGCGGTTTTTAACCAGGTCCTTCTCCTTCATCATACCTGCTTTTCCGCAAATAACAATGCCAATTACACAAACCGCGATGCCCAATAAAACCATTTGTCCCCAATGGGTATGCAGCAGCGTGCTAAAAGAGTCCTTGCCGGGCGTGGGGACAAAGTTGTAATAAACAGAAGGTATCAGCGCGCCAAAAACCGCGCAGAGGCCCAAAATGATGGTGCTTCCCAATGAAACGCCCAGGTACCGCACCCCCAGGCCATAGGTAAGCCCGCCGATGCCCCATAGCACGCCGAAGAAATAGGTTAACAGCAGGATATTTCCGTGCGTTTGCCGTATGATCTCGGTAAAATTTGGGATGGTGAGCCATGCAGCCAGGGGCGGGACGATGAACCATGAAAATATACCGCCCACGATCCAAAAGCTTTCCCAGGCCCAGCCTTTAACTTTTTTAAAGGGGATATAAAAGCTGCCCGATGCGAAGCCGCCGATAAAGTGGTAAATGATACCGAATATTACCTGCATAATTTAAAACCGGTTTATAATCATCTAAAAATAGAATTATTTATCGGTTTGAAATATACACGGTTTAAAAGAATCGCCGATGGGATTAGCATGTACGGCCTGTTTTTCGACCGCCGCCTATGATCAACCGCGGCGGTCGATAAATTTGACGGCTTTTCTGCCGGCATCGGGAAGCTGTTTTTTTTGTAATTCTTCGGCGGTTACATACTTAATTTGCGGACTAACCCGTAACCTGGCTTGCAGGTAAGCCCGTATCCGGTGGTCGCATTCTTCACCGTCTCCGGAGGGAACGATGTATAGCAGCACCTGGTCGAGGCCGATGTCATCCGGGTATACTTCAACGATAAAGTCGCTGATCTCGTCCATTTCATTTAGCAGGTCGAAAAGGGCGGGGGGATAAAGGGTGGTGCCTTTAAATTTTATCATTTGTTTTTTGCGGCCGATGATGGATGATAGCCGCAAACTTTTGCGGCCGCAGGCGCAGGGCTCGTCGTAATACATGCAAATATCGCCGGTTTTGTATCGCAGCAGGGGCATTCCTTCAACACCCAGCGTGGTAATGGTTACTTCCCCGGGTGTATTTGGGGGCACCTGCCGGTTATTTTCGTCGAGCAATTCGACAATAAGCAGGTCGGGCTGGTAATGACCGCCCCGGCCCTGGCCGCATTCCGTAAACGCAGTTTGCATTTCGGTGGAGGCATAGGTGGAATATAGGTGGATATCCCATGCATCCGTTATTTTCTTACCTAAAATATTAAGCGAAAAATCGGTGTTCCGGATGTTTTCGCCAATGCAAATCGCCTTTCTGACGGATGTTTTGCTGATGTCGATCCCGGCGTCGTTCGCAAACTGGATAAGCTTTAATATAAACGACGGTACGGCAACGATCGCCGTAGGTTTCAGTCGCTGGATAGTTTCCCATTGCAATGACGGAACGCCGGGGCCCAGCCGAATAATGCCGGCGCCCAGCCTGCGGATGCCTGTATAGTAGGCAATGCCCGCCATAAATTGCCGGTCGAGCGTGAGCATAAGCTGGTAGGTATCGTTTGCCGATCCATCGGCGCATAGGAAAGAATTATATTCGTTAAATGCCAGCCTGTCCAGGTCGTTGGCAGTGAGCGCGATGGTAACGGGGCTGCCCAATGTACCTGAGGTGGAAGTATACTCCGCAACCTTACGTGCAGGAACGCATAAAAAATCAAGGTTGCGCTTTTGCAGGTCTTCTTTGGTGGTTGTCGGGATCAGCGCCAGGTCGCCAATCGTTTTTATATCCCCGATGTGTATTTTATGTTTTTCAAAAAGCTCTTTATAGAATGGCGAATGTGAAGAAAGGTAAACCAATAATTCCTGTAGCTTTTGCTCCTGCATTTTAATGGTTGTGTAGGTAAAACGTCCAAATTTAACAAAAAAGGCCAATGATGCCTTAAGTTACCCTCTCTGGCTACAATTCAAAAAAATGTAATATCTCTAAAGCAAAGTATCACCGAAAGCTGGTTTAAAGAAATTTAATAGCGTTCCAGAGGAACGATTGGTTGGTAGAAAAGCAAATTCCGTTTATATCGTTCCGTCGGAACGATTGGTGTACACCATGGAATTGAATATATTTAGCCATGGCAAATAGTTACACCCAAATTCATATCCACTTTGTATTCGCCGTGAAATATCGCGCGGCGCTCATCGGTGATGACTGGAAAGAAAGATTGCATCAATACATCACCGGTATCTTTCGCGAAAATAAACACAAGGTGCTCCAAATAAACAGCATGCCTGATCATATTCATATTTTTATCGGTATGAGGCCGGACCAATCTATATCATCGTTGATTCAAAACGTAAAAACTGAGAGCAGCAAGTGGATTAAGGCTCAAAACTTATGTCCTCAGCGATTTGCGTGGCAGGAGGGGTATGGAGCTTTTTCTTACGCAAAAAGCCAAGTCCATGATGTTATTCGGTATATAATGACTCAGGAGGAGCATCATAAAAAAATGACATTTTTAGATGAGTATCGAAAGTTTCTAACTTCGTTTGAAGTGGACTGGGACGAGCAATTTATCTTCAAAGACTTGGAATAGCACCAGGCGTTCCTATGGAACGCTAAAATCTTGATTAAACTTGTCTACCGACCAGTTGTTCCTCCGGAACAATATAAATGATGGGAATTATGAGTCTACCTACATTTGCTCCCAACTTTCTAAAATAGAATTCATGAGGACATCTCAAGTAATGTACTTGCCTGGTAGGAATAACTAACCCAATGCCCGTGATGCGCCAGCGAAATTGGGATATTAACCCCGCTGTTCACTAAAACAGGGCACCCGTGACTATTTTTAGCAATTTGCAGATCATTTGAAGAAAAGTCGCTTTTTAGTTTTGCCAGTAAAAAGGTTCTTACTTCCGTAGATTGGTTATCTGAACTGACGTCATCGATCCGTTTTACACCCCAACCGGTATCCTCAAAAACATTATCCCGGTTTACCACCGAAAAAATAAGTCCGGAATTTACTACCGACCGCGAATAAAGTGTTTCCCGACCGACCGTTATGATGCTTTTGAAAACCGAATGGTGTTCAAAACCCGTATCCTGTAAAACAGTAATAGAATCGTCGGTCATGGGGTATTCAGCCGGCATTTCAAGTTCGGTGACAATACACCTCGTCGGTGAAAAAACCAGTTCGGGACGATGTCTTTGCAGGTATTTATAAGCCGATTCCTTTATAGACCAAAGCAGCCAAACATAGCGTTCGAAAGGTACTTGAGATAGCCCGGTTTTGCGATACAGGGTTATTTCTGCCGCGCAAAGTATTTTGGAATAGAACCGGGGTTGCAGCGTACGGTTAATATCTATCGCATCCAACGAAACGATGTCATTACCCGTGCTGTGCATTTTTTTCCTTGATTTTTTCGCTGATCACATCGATACAGGTACCCACATTCACCATTTTATCAGCAGAATCGTAGTCGATCTCGATATCGTATTTAGCCTCGGCATCGATGATAATATCCACAAGGTTAGCCGAATTTATTTTCAGATCTTTTATCAGGTCGGTCTGGTCGTTGATGCCGGCCAGCATTTCTTTATTCGTAGTATAGGGAGCAATTACCTTTTTAAGCTCATTTAAAATCTCTTGTTTGGTCATGTTAGTTGTTAAATTTTGAAAAGATCAGGCACGAATTTACGTCGCCGAAACCAAAATTTGCTTTAGCTACAACGTTAACGGGCCTGTTTATGTTTGTTGTGGGTATCGAATTTAAACCGATCAAATTAATTATCTCGGGGTTTGGGTCTTCAAAGTTAATGTTTTGATGCACAAACTGATGCATGATCTGCAGCACGACCGCCACCGACTCGATCGAACCAGCTGCGCTAAGGCAATGACCGATCATTGATTTTAGCGAATTGATCATCGGGAAATTATCGCCGCTGCGGCCAATGGCCTGTATCCAGTTTTGAATTTCGGGCCGGTCGGCTGCTGTTGCCGTGAGATGGCCGCTGATGAGGTCAATTGATTCGCCGGTTATCGCGGAGTTGGCCATCGCTTCCCTGAGACACCGGCTAACACCTGTTGCGTTCGCCGCCGTCATGGAGCCGCCGCCGCGCTGCCCGCCCGAATTGCTTGAGCCCCCTAAAACCTCGGCATATATCGTCGCGCCGCGTTGGAGCGCGAAGTCCAGGTCTTCTAAAATCAACGCCGCAGCGCCCGAGCCGGGCACAAACCCTCCTGCGGTTGCGCTCATGGGCCGCGACGCTTGCTCCGGGCGGTCGTTAAATTTCCGGGACAGCACCCGCATGGAATCAAATGTTCCAAACACGTACGGATCTACATATTCGGTACTGCCTGTCACCATTCTTTTGGCGAAACCATGTTTAATGTACTCATAGCCCATTAAAATGGCCTGCGTCCCGGTAGCGCACGCCGAGGAATTGGTGACCACTTTATTTCCCAAACCCAGGCGCCCCGTTATATAGGAAGTTACGCCACTGTTCATGGTTTGCTCGATGACGCGCGACCCCAGCTTTTTTGATTCTTTATTGTCGACCTTATTGATTACGTTTTTCATGGCAAGGGTATCGGGAGCGCTGTTGCCAAAAACACAACCGGTTTCCCAACGGGGCTCGTCGCAATCGTACGGCATACCCGAATCCGCCCACGCATCCATGGCCGCCATCAGCCCGTAGCCGATATTGGTGCCTTTTAATCCATAAAAAGTGACGTCGGAAATATAATTTTTTAAATTATCCCATTCAAAAGGGGGCATCCCGGCCACCTGGCAGCTCATATTCAACTCCTGGTAAAGTGGTACGAATTGTATACCAGATATCCCATTTTGGATCGCATCTAAAAAAGCCGGAATCCCAACGCCATTAGGCGAAACTACCCCCAGGCCTGTAACCACAACACGTTTATTCATTCTTTAATTCCACCTTTTTAATAATGCCCGAAAAAAAGCCTCTTGCAACCAATTCCTGCGAATTATCGAGCATCTCGACATAGCATTTTAGCTTACCGAAACGAAAATATTCTTTTTTTGATATAACCGTTACTTTTTCGCCCGGCAAAACCATTTTAAAAAACGAAACTTCCGTCGAGGTAAGCAAAGGGAAAACATTCTTGTCGACGTCATTTTCGTTCCCGGTTAAAAATATACCCAGCACCACAAGCCCTATTTGCGCCATGATCTCGGTGATGATAACGCCCGGGGTAACCGGGTTATTTACAAAATGATCTTCGTAAAAAAAAGCGTCTGCCCTTAACGTATAATCCCCAATAACCTCATTTTCCGTCAACGACGATATATTGTCTACAAAACGAAAGGACGATTTATATGGTAAAAGGTTTAATATTTCGTTATACATATTCCTATTTACAGTGTTCACCTCCGTCTACGTGGATAACGGCGCCGTTTATCCAGAATGCTTCGTCGGTACAAAGCAGGTAAATAGCATTGGCCACATCTTCGGGCCGTGTCCGGCGGCCCATGGGGTTGCGGATTGCGGCAATCTCCATTAACTTTTCACTGCCGGGTATTTTTTTTAATGAGGATGTTTCGGTGATGCCCGCCTGGATCAGATTTGTTTTTAAGCCATATCCGGCAAACTCGACCGCCATATATTTTGCCAGGCTCTCCAGCGAAGCTTTCGCGATAGAAACCGCAGCGTAACCTTCCCAATATTTATGCGCGCCCTCGCTGGTTAACCCGATGATTCGCGCATCGGGATGAAAAAGCCCTGCTTTTATTAATGTTCGGGTCCAGTCCAGCAAGCTGTTCGACATAGCGTAGGTGGTAAAACGGATATCCTCATCTGAAAGCAAATTCGCGTCGCCGATATCCGCCGCCAACGGTTTCAGGTTACCGCGGGCAATGGAATGCAGCAATAGCTTTACTTTCCCTCCCCCTTCAACCCCGTTAAACCGCTCTATAAATGCTTCGCGGCCGGCGGCATCCAGCGCATTGATATTGAAGGGAAGGATAGTTACCCCGTTCGCGGCGGCTATGTTCTTAAACTTCTCCAACAGCGGCTTTTCCGAAACCGAGGTTTCCCGGTACAGCGCGGCGATATGCATGCCGTGGGCGGCCAGCTTTTCAACTGCTGCAAAGCCAAAGCCGCCGGAGCCTCCAAGAATAACCGCCCATAAACCGGAAAATTGTGCGTTTTTATTCACCAAATGCGTTTTACTTTTTTGACCTTTTGCCGGTTTAATATAGTGATTAAGCCGCATTAAAGTTTTGTTAATAAAATTCCGACCTCAAAGTAAGCGAAAGAAATTAAATATTGACGGGTTATATAACAATTGACAGTTTTGTCTGTTACATAAGCTACACAAAAATTGCGATAATGAAGGAGGGAACGTTCGCGTTTGTACCAGACGTTCCTATGGAACGCGTAGTTCGGCTTTTGATTGTTCTACCCACTAGGCGTCCCGCAGGGACGCGCCGTTGGCAAAATGGTTTTATCGTAACACCGAACATCCAAAAGAACGTGAAACGGATTATTCATATGCTCATAAACGTCCCATCTGGACGTTTCGTTGGTAGAAATGACGCCCATATATATTGCGTTCCATAGGAACGCATGGTGATTAGCGCCGTAGAAATGTTTTATTATATTAAGTTTGACAAAATTTGAATTTTTATGAAGTTGCTGTTTGTTTTCATACTGGTTTTTTGGATAGCTGAACATCCCGCGCAAGCGAAAATATTGATCCAAAAATTTGACAAACCGGCGTTTTACGATGCCATGGCTTCGGGTAACATTACCGCCATCGACAATGAACTGGATGTTGTAAAGGGAAAGGATGGTTACGAGGGCGCTTTGCTGATGCGAAAGGCGGGCCTGGTTAAAAGGCCAAAAGAAAAACTGGCATTTTTTAAAGCGGGCAGGATAAAGCTCGAAACGGCGTTATTGGCCGATAATGAAAATACCGAATTCCACTTCCTGCGGCTGGCGATCGAAGAGCATGCGCCTAAAATTGTAAAATACCGCAAGGACATTAACAAAGACAAGGACTTTGTGATTAAGAACTTTAAAAACCTTTCACCGGCGGTGCAACATGCTATACTGGACTATTGCAAAAATTCGAAGGTGCTGCACAAAGAAGAATTTTAACTTTACGCCGGATGCAGAAAAAAGTTTTGGCAATATATTATAGCCAGTCGGGGCAACTGGGCGAGATCATAGACTCGTTAACAGCACCGCTAACCGCGGCGGGCGCCAGCGTGGAAAAGATCAGGATAAAGCCTGTTGCGGATTTTAACTTTCCATGGACGGGAAAGCGCTTTTTTTCGGTGATGCCTGACTGTGTGCTTGGCGTACCGACCGAGCTGGAACCTGTGATTTGGAAGGAAACATCGTACGATCTGATCATTTTAGGTTACCAGCCCTGGTTTTTGTCGCCGAGTATTCCGTCCAACTCGCTGCTTAGTTTGCCTGCATTCAGGGCGCTGTTAAAAGATACGCCGGTGGTAACGATAAGCGCCGCCCGAAATATGTGGCTCAATGCTTACGACAGAATAAGAAAGGGTTTGAACGAAGCAGGCGCAAATTTAGTTGGTAACGTCGCTTTGATCGATAAGCACCCCAACCCGGTAAGCTTCATCACCATTTTTTATTGGATGCTGTCGGGAAAAAAGGAACGGTATTTAAATATTTTTCCAAAACCTGGCGTTGCGGAAGAGGATATAAAAAACACCGGAATATTCGGCGAAATTGTGACGGCGCATTTGGCGAGCGGAAGTTGGGAAAGCTTGCAGCAGGAACTGGTAGATCAAAAGGCTGTCGCGGTAAATTATAACCTGCTTTTTATAGAAGGCAAAGCGAAGTTTATTTTTGCGGCCTGGGCCAGATTCATCGCGAAGCGCAAAAACAGAACGCCCTGGCTTTCGGCATTTAAGTATTATTTGTTTATTGCCTTATTTTTGGGCGCGCCGGTACTGTTAACATTAGACGCTATATTTATAAAACCATTTTCATCAAAACGGATAAACAGAAAGAAACAAAATTATTTACAAGTAACTTAACACTATGTCTCTGAGCCAGGTTTATATCAACGCTACATCTGCTTTTTTTCCGAACCACCCCGTTTCGAATGACGAAATGGAAGAATACCTGGGATATATTGACGGAAGGCCATCGAAGTCAAAAAAAATTGTGCTGCGCAATAATGGGATCATTAACCGTTACTACGCCCTCGACAAACAAGGCAAATCCACTCATACCAATGCGCAAATGACCGCGCTGGCGGTAAAGGAATTGTTTAAAAACGATCCTGCAAAATTAAAGGAAGTCGAATTGCTGTCGTGCGGTACCTCTTCGCCGGACCAGGTGATGCCGAGCCACGGCGTGATGACACACGGCTGGCTGCCCGAGGCGGAGGCGATCGAGGTTGTATCGCCATCGGGTGTTTGTTGCGCGGGCATGCACGCTATTAAATATGCCTACCTCGCCATAAAAACGGGCGATGTAAAGCTTGCCGTAGCTACGGGGTCTGAAAGGTTTTCGGGCCTGCTGGTTTCGGACGTGTTTGAGGAGGAAGCCCAAAAATTAAAGGAGATGGAAGAAAATCCTTTCATTGCTTTTCAAAAGGATTTTTTGCGGTGGATGCTATCGGACGGGGCATCGGCTTTCCTGATGTCGGATAAACCGAATGAAACCGGCTTGAGCCTTCGACTGGACTGGATAGAAGGCGTTTCGTACGCCAACGAGATGGAAACCTGCATGTACATGGGCGGCGAAAAGATGGAAGACGGTACGTTAAAAGGGTTTATGGACTATACGCCCGAGGAGATCATGACGAAATCTATCTTCAGCGTTAAGCAGGACATAACACTGCTAAGCAACAATATCGTGAACCTTGGCGGGAAAAAGATCAAGGAGATATTTGACAAAAAGGGAATGACCAGCAAGGATATCGACTATTTTTTACCGCATATATCCAGCGACTTTTTTAAGAGCAAGATATACGACCTGGTAGAGCTTTACGGCGGCGGTATCCCCTACGAAAAGTGGTTCATTAACTTGTATACCGTTGGGAATGTTGGCGCGGCTTCGGTTTATTTGATGATAAATGAGCTGTTTCACAGCGGGCGATTAAAAAAAGGAGAAAAGATACTTCTACTGGTTCCTGAAAGTGCCCGCTTCTCGTATATGTATGCGCTGCTGACGGTGGTGTAATTAAGACGCGAAATATGAAGAAGGAAAATGTGCCGCAGGATATGAGTTCGCTCGGAAAGGTCACAAAAGAAGTGCAATATGCTACCGATGGTTCGGGAAAGTATGTAAAGGAACTAAGCAGCGGCTGGGATGTAAAGATCAACGCGCTGGATGTAGCGTGGAAAGATATTGAAGGGCGGGTGGCAGGAGCGAGGCAGCAGGTTTCAGATGGCGCCGCCAGTCCGCTGTTGTTTTTTATGGAGTACCGGCTGATGGACATCGGGATATTGGCGGATTATACCGGTTTTTGGAAGTGGCAGATAAAACGTCACTTAAAACCGGGAGTATTTAATAAACTATCGGAGAATAAGTTAAAAAAATATGCGGATACCTTTAACGTGAGCGTTGAAGATCTAAAAACCATGACCATTCATGAAGATTGATTTTCAGCATCTGCAATCCGCGCATTGTGAATCGGGCGTTACCAGCAGCTTATTACGACAAAACTCTTTCAGCAAAATAACCGAGCCGTTGGCATTTGGCATAGGAGCGGGACTGTTTTTTGCCTACGTGCCTTTGATCAAAATAAATAACGGCCCAGCTATTACCTTCCGCACGTTTCCGGGATTGATCTTTAAACGCACCTGTGATGCATTAGGCATACCGGTTATCCGGAAAAAATTTAGCTCAACAGAACAAGCCGAAGCATTTTTATTGAAATGCCTGGGCGATGGTACGCCGGTTGGCTGCCAGGTAGGCGTCTATTATTTATCTTATTTCCCAAAGGAATATCGTTTTCATTTTAACGCGCATAACCTGATCGTCTATGGTAAGGAAGACGATAATTACCTCATCAGCGACCCGGTGATGGAAAATGCCACTAAATTGACAAGTTATGAGCTGGAACGCGTACGCTTTGCCAAAGGCGCGCTGGCGCCCAGGGGACAAATCTATTATCCCAAAAACCAGGGCGAGATCACCGACGAGCAGATAAAGAAAGCAATTGTGAAGGGGATAAAGAAAAATGCAAGTACAATGCTCCATATACCCGGCTGGTTCGCCGGGGTAAAGGGCATTAAACATACCGGCAATAAAATAAAAAAGTGGCGCGATAAGTTGGGATTACAAAAGGCAGGCTTATACCTGGCGCAACTGGTACGCATGCAGGAAGAAATAGGCACCGGCGGCGGCGGGTTCCGGTATATTTATGCAGCCTTTTTGCAGGAGGCTTATGCCTATCTTGAGCAAGATGAATTAATGGAAGTATCATCTATTTTTACGCAGGCGGGCGACCTTTGGCGCACTTCGGCCGTACAGGCAGCAGGGATATACAAAGGCCGGCTGGGCAGCCAGGAAGATTTTAACCTGATGGGCGATTACCTGCTGGAGATTGCAGAACTGGAAAAAACTGCCTTTAAGGCGTTAAATCATATAAAATGGCAGTAGCAAACCCTTTGGCGATCGATATACAGCACATGGGTTTTCGTTATCCGGGTAACCCGGATATGTCATTTTCAGACCTCAACCTTCAGATAACGAAGGGAGCACGGTTCGGATTATTCGGCCCGAACGGTGCGGGAAAAACCACGCTCATCAGCCTGATGACCGGCCTGTTATCGGCCGATGAAGGAAATATTAAATTACTGGGGCGCGAGGTAGGGCGGCAAAACAAAAGCATGAACCGGCTATTCGGCTTTGTTCCGCAGGATTTTTCCTTTTACCAGGAACTTAGCCCGGCCGAGAACCTTGAATTTTTTGGCGCATGGTGCGGCCTTGACAAACAAACAATCAAAACCAGGACCGGCGAGCTGCTTCATATACTGGGCCTTGAGGAGGTGCGCGACCGGCAGGTGCAAAAGTTTTCGGGCGGAATGAAGCGCCGGGTAAACCTGGCTATCGGGGTGATCCATAATCCTTCGGTCCTGTTTTTAGACGAGCCCACAGTTGGGGTCGACGTGCAAACCCGCCATGCCATTATCAGCTACCTGATGGACCTTAACAAAAACGGCACCACGCTGATCTATACCTCGCACCAGCTGATAGAAGCGGAACGGTTATGCGAAGATGTGGCGCTGATCGACAATGGTAAAATTATGGCCCACGGCGACCTGGACAGCCTGCTCACGTCGTATAAAGAAGCGAGCCTGGAGCATTTATTTTTAAGATTAACGGGTAAAAATTACCGGAACGATGTTTAAACTCAGCGCAACCATACGCAAGGACCTGCGCATACTGCTGCGCGACAAAGTGGGCATCGCGCTTATGTTTATCATGCCCGTTATCCTGGTGCTCGTGGTAACCAGCATCCAGAGCAGCACGTTCCAGCTCATCAATAAAAACAAGCTGCCGGTTTTGATTTGCAACAGCGATACCGGCCAGGCCAGCCTGCAGCTTATTGCCACCATAAACAAGGTGGGGTTATTCAAAGTTTCGAAGATAAGAGGCGCTAAAACCGAGCAGGCCATGACCGACGCCATGCACCGGTACGACGCCATGCTCGGGGTGGTTATCCCAGCTAACTTTTCTGTTAAGATATCGGCCAAATCAAAAAGCATCGCCGGCAAGGCATTAACCAGCTTCGGACTACAGGGCGACACGGTTAAAAAGGTGGACGACGTTGACCCGTTAACGGTTTATTATAACCCCGTTTTGCAGGAATCATTACGGCTGTCTGTGGAAGGCGGCCTGCGCAGCGCCCTGCAACTGGTGGAAAGCAGGGAGACGTTAAGGAGCCTTTATTTTTCGATCAACGAAAAGCAGCTGCCCGAAAAGCTGGAAAACGAGATGCTGAACAATAAAACGGCCATTAATGAAGTGCTGGTATCAAAAGAAGGCATACACCATACGCCGAACGCCACCCAGCATAACGTGCCTGCGTGGACCATCTTCGCCATGTTTTTTGTGGTAATGTCGTTAGGGGGGAGCGTGGTGCGCGAAAAAACGAGCGGCAGCTTTATGCGCTTAAAAACACTGCCAACCAGTTTTATAGTAGGCTTATTGTCAAAGCAGCTAACTTATCTGTGTGTAACGGTATTGCAGGCCGCGATCATATTTTCTATCGGGATATGGCTGTTCCCATTTTTCGGGCTGGCTGCACTTAATCTGCCTTCGGATTTTGCAGCGCTGGCCGTCGTGACCATAGCCACCGGCTGGTGCGCCGTGAGCTATGCCATGTGTGTGGCGGTGTTTTCAAAAACGCACGAGCAGTCCAACGGGTTTGGCGCTATTTCCATCGTCATATTATCGAGCATTGGCGGCCTGATGGTGCCCAGCTTTGCCATGCAGGGTTTTTTAAGATCGGTGGCTAACCTGTCGCCGATGCACTGGTGCCTCCAGGCCTATTACTCGCTATTCCTGGAAGGCGGGGGGCTTAAAGATGTTATAAACAATATTATACCTTTGGTGATTATTACTTTGTTGCTCCAGGTGGTGACCATCGCGGGGCTGAAAGCCAAAAAATTAATCTGATTTACCTGATGGAAACTGCCGAACTCAAGGAAAAACTTAAAAAGCAGATCATACAATTTCTAAACCTGACCGACCTGACGCCGGCAGATATTAAAGATGACGAGCCGCTATTTGGCGACGGCCTCGGCCTGGATTCCATCGACTCATTGGAACTGATCGTATTGCTAAAAAGGGAATATGGCATTACCATCAAAGATCCCCGCGAAGGGCGCAAGGTACTGGTAGACGTTAACTCAATGGCGGCGTATATTGAGGAGCATCAAAAGCAGTAAGATAGTAGCAGAACATATGCTACTATAGCAATAAGACTGATTTCAATGAAAATAACAGCAAGTATTTTTGTAATAATGTTTACGATCTCTTGCGCATTCTCACAAGATAAAATGATAGTCGACAAGCCCGGCGGTTTTCCGTTCTATGACGGATATACTAAAGAAATCACTTCATTTAATCAACTCCCTTCTGAAATAAAAACCAATACCCTGAGCCTTTTGAAAAAATTCCTGGGCGACTTTAATTCAAATACGCATTTCATATATGGACAAATGGTTAATTTAAAGAGGCATTTCGACCCGAAGGATAGTAGTAAAGTGAATCCGGCAATTCCAAAATACGAACTTGAATTTATTTTTACAGATCCGTCGATAGGGGTAAAAAGTTATCCCATTGAAGTACGCTTAATGAAAATGGAAGGCCGCTTAAAGTTACCTGGCCAACAGAGGGGTATACTTATAAATCGAAATTCCTTCCGCGAGATTCTATCCTAAAGGTCGCTTTAGGACTTGCCATTGAAAATAATTTTAATCAGAAAAACTACGAAGTTGATTTTACCTACGATGAAAGCAAACAGAAATTCTTTTGGATATTTCTTTTCCCTATAGAACACAACAACAACTTTAGAAGGTACGATTCTGTTGAAATAAATTGGGCGGATCTTAAAGATTTTGAGATAAGTCAAATAACAAAAACCACTGTACAATAATATCAGACTGATTTTTAGCTTATATGTCAACTTATGGAAACAAAATATAGTTCTTCCGAATATGAGACAACACCAACAAGGGCTTTCCCCCGCTAATTAAGGAACACGGTGGGGAATAACTTTCGGTGGGATAGCCCGTAGGGCCGACTCATGATTAAGAGCAAAAAAGTCCATATTCCGGCTAAAAAAAACATTGCCAAGTACCCGCATAAACAATATATTTGCTACTTATTACTTCACTTTTTGTGAATTGTGATAAAGGTTTAGGTTAAAGCCCCAGAGCAGCGAGTGTGAAGGGGCTTTATTTTTTGTGTAGATCATAGATTAGAGTCAAGAATCAAGAACCAGGATTACTGATGAATTAATTGACCTTTCATACTTGCGGCTCCTGCTGGCTCAGGCAATGAAAACTGCCCAATCCCCAGATGATGTGGGTTGAATCGATGCCGACCACTTTGCGACCGGGAAAACAAGTTTGCAGAATATCCAATGCTTTTCGATCATTTTCAGAGCGGTACGTCGGCACGATAACAGATGTGTTAGCGATATAAAAATTAGCATAGGAGGCCGGTAAGCGCTGACCGTCGTAATATACCGGGTCGGGCATAGGCAATTCAATGATGTTGAGCTGTTTGCCATTGAGTAATCGCATTGTTTTCAGCGTTCGCAGGTTTTCCTGCAGGATGTCATAGTTTTCGTCCTGTTTATTCTCTTCAATTACCGTCACCACGGTATCCTCATTTACAAAGCGGGTAATGTCATCGATATGGCCGTCGGTATCATCGCCGATGATGCCGTCGCCCAGCCAAAGTACCTGTTTAACGCCGTAATATTTTGTCAGATATTCTTCGATTTGCTGCTGGTTGAGATGCGGGTTGCGGTTCTTATTGAGCAGGCAGGCCGTTGTTGTAAGCACCGTACCTTTCCCATTGAAATCGACTGAGCCGCCTTCCATCACGATACCGGGATGATAAACCGGCAGGTCGAAATGCTGAGCGATCTTTGTAGGGATAACGTCATCCAGGTCATACGGCGGGTACTTATCGCCCCAGGCGTTGTAGCCCCAGTCGACGATGACTTTTTGCTTTGTTTTGGGATTAATTAGAAATGCCGGCCCGTGATCGCGGCACCAGGCGTCGTTGGTGGGGAATTCAAAAAACTGTACGCGTTTCAGATCAACATCTGCCAGTTGCAGCTGCTGTTTGGCGAATGCCGCCATTTGCTCATCGGCTACGTTTATCCGCACCAGCTCGCCCTCTGTTAATATTTTTATAAACGCGCAGTATTGCGGATATATAAGGTCGATTTTGCCCGGCCACGACTCTCCCTTATGCGGCCAGCTGAGCCACGTAGCGACATGGGGGTGCCATTCGGCGGGGAAGTGGAAGTTTTTTAAGTCCATAGTCCATAGTCCATAGTCCATGGTTGATAGTCCATGGTTCATGGCATATTATAGTTATAAGTTATTTTTTAATGAAGTGATCATTTTGATCAATGATTCGTACTCATAGTACAAGCGTTGAAAGTCATCTTCATTTATTATTTTTCTTCTTTTGGCAATGAATAAACAAGAAACAACTTCAATACCCGATCTTAAAGCGTAGGTAAGGAAATTTTTAAAAACTGCATCGCTCTGACCGGTGCTTCCCTCCGCTATATTTAATACAACTGAATCTGCGGCGCGTTTGATTTGCGGAGTTAAAACAAACAATTCGTCTTTAGGAAAACTTTTGGTTAATGTGTTGACTTCATCCGTCAAATCCAAAGCTCGATTCCAGACCTGCAAACTTTCAAATTTAAAAGCCATAATTATAAGGTTAAGTTTTACTGCTATGGTCTATGGTCCATCGACTATGGACTATTCTCCGTCAATAAACCGCTGATTAATCGGGCCGTACGAATCGATCCGTCTGTCGCGCATAAAGGGCCAGTGGCTGCGGTAATAGTCGGATTTTTCGAGGTCAAGCTCCTGGATGATCACTTCTTCGTCGTTATGCGAGGCCTGGTACATGATGGTGCCAAACGGGTTGGATACAAACGACCCGCCCCAGAACTTCAGCCCCGCTTCTTCCCCTACCCTGTTTACGCTCACCACGTGCACACCGTTGGCAATGGCATGTGAGCGCTGAATGGTTTGCCAGGCATTGTATTGCTCGGTGTTAGTGGCTTCGTCCTGGGTAGTCGCCCAGCCGATGGCGGTGGGGTAAAACAATATCTCGGCACCCATTAACGACGTAATGCGGGCCGCTTCGGGATACCATTGGTCCCAGCAAATGAGTACGCCTATGGTCGCATATTTTGTTTTAAACACTTTGTAGCCGAGGTCGCCGGGTGTAAAATAAAACTTTTCGTAAAAGCCGGGGTCATCCGGTATATGCATTTTGCGGTATTTGCCGAGGTAAGTTCCGTCGGCATCCAAAACGGCGGTGGTATTATGGTAAATGCCCTTTGCGCGCTTTTCGAAAAGGGACGCGATGATGACAACATTCAGTTCCGCCGCAACTTTTGACAATGCATCGGTCGACGGACCAGGAATAGCTTCGGCAAGCTTGAAGTTATCGTAGTTCTCTTCGTCACAAAAATAAAGCGAGGTAAAAAGCTCCTGCAGGCAAACGATCTGCGCCCCTTTTTTGGCCGCTTCCCGGACTTTGCTTATCGTTTTTTCTAAATTTTCGTGCTTATCGGCGCCGCACGCCATCTGCACCAGGCCTACTTTAACTTTGCTCATCCTGTTAAATTTGCGCAAAAATAGCGTTTTTGGAGGAGATGTGAGATAAGAGAGATGAGATTTGAGATGGACGCTATTTATATTTCCAGTAGCCAAGCACAAGTCTAGCACGAGGCGTTCCTATCGGAACGCTTGGTTGTTGTTGAACGGACATTCTACCAACCAAATGTGCCTAACGGCACACTGCAACGAAAAAACACCATTAAGTATTTAGATCGTTTGCCGTGGAAAGTCCGAAAAAAAAATCCACATTCCGATGCTGGCTATTGGCTCTTGATTCCTGGCTCTCAACTGCTATTTATATTTCCAGTTTCGTGATTTTCCTTCGGTCATCCATTCCATAGCTGTTTCCATGCGTTTTTGCCGGGTAGCATCGGTTTTAGCTTCGGTAATCCATTCCAGGTATTCGCGTTTGTTTGAAGGACTAAATTTAGTATATACCTCCAATGCCTTGGGATTTGCAGCCAATGCGTCGGCAAAATCAGCAGGCATTTCGATGGGAGCCTTAGGAGTCGCTTCTTTTTTAACCGCAGGTTTCTTATTGCCCGATTCATTTAGCTGGATGGCCTGTTTTACGAAGTCGGCTAATATCTCGTCGGGAGGGAGGTCGCTTAATTTGGTGATCCGGCCGAAACTGCCGGCATCTCCGCCCTCGCGTTGAATTAATTTACCCGGGTCGTTTAGTTGGGCCTGTTTCCAGAAGCCAAAACCCATATGCTCTTTAAACGCTGCCATCTGGCACACCGACCCTTTATAATCAAAGAAGGGAAAGCCCCATTTTATGGTTTCGGTCAAGACAGGCGAGGTATCGTGTACCAGTTTCCTTAAGTGCTCTAAAATCGGCTTGGCAAAATCGGCCGATCTGGCGATGTATGCGTCGACGCGGGGATCGTATTTTTCCATGACATAAAAATAGCTTTTGTACCGGAAATGTCAATGTGAAAAATATTAGTAAAGATATTTCACCGGAACACTGGATCATAGCCCAGCGCGCGTCCTTCGACAAGCTCAGGATGACACCCTCCCTCTTCGCCTATTGACTAACTAAACTACTAAACAACTGTGCGTGCCAGCTATCTTTAAAAGGCACTTCCCATTTGGTTTGCAATTCGCCGAGGTTTTGTACCATGTTGTTGAAAACAATCGTATGGGAATTGATCGCGCCCTGTTTAAGCATTTCCTCAAAATCGTGCCGCTGCACCGACAGCACCTCGTTCCCTTCGCGGTAAGCCAGGTTAAACCGGTCGAGCAGGCCGACATTAAACTCTTTTTCTATCTGTTTTATAAAATTAACCGATTTATCGATGGAGCAGCCGCTTGCGCCTGCCTGGCTTTCGTCGACCATCAAAATCAAAAACCGGTTATACCGTACTTCGGCTGTTGCCTTCAGCTGGTTGTTATGCGCCGTCCAGCCGGTTGCAAAATCGTTCAGGCGGCTTTGTATATCCCGTACTTCGGTATCGGTGAGCTTTCTGTTTGCCTGGTAAACCCAAACCCTCGAATTTTCTGAAAATTGCATGCACAAAGCTATGCATTTTATTAATTTCGGGTTTATTTTGTTGTCATGCTAAAATCAGTTTCGCCGGGAGTTAAAATATTGCTGACCCTTTTCGTGATCCTTACCGTATCTGTCTGTTATTCTTTTAAATATGGCATGAGCGATGAAGACTGGCTTACGTGGGCCAACCGATGCCTGATGCAATCGTACGATGCATCCGCCGATGCGAAACTGAAGAAATGGGAGCTTTCGGTAACTCCGGAGTATTTTGTGCGCCTGCGCAAAACGTATGCGAAAGGCAAGCAGGAGTATTACTCATTCAACCTGCATCAATTTAACGATATGGATTACCTGGGCAATACCAATAACGGTACGCTGGAGCTCAAAACCAATGCCGACGATATTATTGTGCAAACCCGCAACGACCGTAACGGCGATGTGGATTCGATGGCAACGATGCTGGATATCCCGGTTAAGAATATGGAGCCCGAACGGCTGGATAGCCTGCGCGAAGCGCTGAATTATTTTAAGGCGAAAGGGATGTAGTTAGTTGTCAAGCAAAAATTATTTCAGCCATGCCTCAAAGCCGTAGACAGTGCAAACTCGCCCTGTAAAGCTCGCGGTTGCTTCTCCCGACTTCATCGGGATCGCAATGAACTGTGTTTAAAAGCAAATATTTTTTATATAATTTTCGTTGTACGTTGTTTTGCTTGTTGCGATAGCAAAAGCCTGTTTAAGCAGTTTATTTGCGACTGCGATCAATGCGAGTT